>JGI24006J15134_10001732_pt1 | contig 12288 bp, 7 predicted proteins | sample LinPmetageLP53_FD_15134 | JGI IMG/M metagenome (IMG submission 15134) | reverse complement strand
TTAACCTAAAGCTATAGCTAAAGCTGTGCTATCGGCATATGTTACATCTGGTGCAGTTACAGCAACCCACGCAGATCCGTTGTAGTATTTTAAAGCATTTGAAGTTGAGTTATAAGCAAGATCACCCTCATCTAATGAGGAAGCTGGATCACTTGAAGCTACTCGATAACGAGAAGCAAAAGAAGTTACACCAGCAATATTGTCAGCTACTGTATTTAAATCAGCAACAATAGCTGAAGTACCCAAAGTGTTAAGATCAGAAACTATATCAGATGTAGCAAGAGTATTGAGATCACTTACTATATCAGATGTAGCTAGAACATTAATGTCCGTAACAATATCAGAAGTGGCAAGAACATTTAAGTCAGTTACAATATCACTCGTTGCCAAAGTATTTAAATCAGAAACTATATCGCTTGTAGCAAGAACATTAATATCTGTAACTATATCGCTTGTTGCTAAAGTATTTAAGTCGGAAACAATATCAGAGGTAGCTAAAGTATTAAGGTCACTTACAATATCTGATGTTGCCAAAAGATTTATGTCGGTAACTATGTCAGATGTTGCAAGAGTATTTAAGTCAGAAATTATATCAGAAGTTGCAAGGAGAGCCATGTCGGCTATACAATCACTTGTTGCAAGGAGAGCCATATCGGCAACACAATCAGTTGTTCCTAGTAATCCCATGTCAGTTACAACTGTACTTGTTCCTAGTAATCCCATAGCAGTTACATTAGCTGAAGTACCTAGATGTCCCATTGCAGACACATTTGCAGAAGTTGCTAATAAATCTAAATCAGTAACAATCGCAGAAGTACCTAGTATTGCTAAATCTGCAACAGCATCAGAAGTACCTAGTCTACCAATCTCAGTAGCTTTTCCAGCAACAGCACCTATGTCCGTTGCATCTCCAGCTACAGCAGTTACATTAGAGGCAATATTTTCTACTGCTTGTATATCGCTACTTATTGCTGCAAGTGTAGATATATCACTAGCAATTCCAGCAACAGTATTAACATTAGTTGTTGTTTCAGCAAATTCCAAAGCATTACCAGCCGAATTAACAGATAGTATTTTATTTGCTACTAGATTAGGGAAAGTTAAATTATAAGTATTGGCAGTTGTAGAAACTGCTCTTGGAGAAAATTTCAAATCTCTTTCTAATTGTTGTGCCATAGCCACAATTTTGTCTAATTCTGTATTAAGTGTTTCTATAGGAAAAGTACCAGAACTTGGAAAATCTGTGGTTCTTGATATAGGTAGCTCTCTATATATTGTATATATGTGTCCGTTAGTAGAAGCTCCACCAAGAGTTATATTACCTCCCCCAGTTGCTCCAGCTCCAGTAACAGAATACTGTGTAGCATTTGCTGGACTAGAAGCTAGTGTTAAGGTAGTATCTGTACCACTAACAGTTTTAATAACTACTAAATCTGCATCATTAAAAAATTCAAAAGGAACTGAAAATGCAGTCTGTGAACCAGATGCAGTATACTGTACTCTAGGCGAAGTATCCGAAATAGTTATACTCATTTATCTTCTTAATGCTCCTTTTTCAATATCATCAAATAAGCTATCCATATACCATACATTCTGAAAGGGTAATAGTCTACGCACATTCCTTGCTGTGTGATGGTTATATTTGCCAGTACCCCAAGTGTACATAATATCAGCAATGTTACTTAATTGAGAAGCAGTTGGGCCAAGAACATCTGGTATAGGATTGTTTAATAAATCTCTATAAGTACCATAAGGTCTACCACCACCAAGTAATGGTCTTATTCCTATTTCATTATTTCCTAATCTTTCTATTGAATTATTAATATCTGAAAATATTCCACCTAATCCACTTCTATCAAAAGCATCTACTACTTTATTTTGAAAAGGTTTTTTACTGTAATCTCTATTATAAGCTTTTCCTCTATAAGCATCTACCATAGCACCAGCAGCTAATAGCATTAATACACCACTCATAAAGTTAGCATCTTTTTCTTGTAATCCTCTCATCAACATTCTTTGTGTTGCAGCCATACCAAATTTTTTAAACTGTGTTAATACACCACCTATTTCTGTATTTGCCCATAAAGGTACATCTCCTTTTGCTGGGGTTACAATATCTATATTAGCTTGTTTACCTATGGCTGAATGAAAAGCATCTGCTGCTTTTTTTGCTTTAGGAGTTTGATCCCATGCTTCTGTATTAGCTACTCTTATTATTTTATAACTATCTCCATTTTGTTTCCAGCTTTTTTTACCATTTTTCCCAACACCATGTTTTTTATATTGTTTATATATTTCTTTAGCCGTAGCATCATCAATACCTAAATTATTTAATCGAGCAGAATTTACTTTTGTTAATTTTTTTCCTAACACAAGTAGTTCTATGTTTTCTAACATTCTTGTTCCATTATAAAATCCAGCTATTGTTTTAACACCAGCATTCCACGGATTTGTCATATTTATAAAAGTAAAATATAAATTACCAACACCACTAAATCCTTTTTCAAATTTATTATATACTCCATAAGAATCACCAAGATCATACATTCTCATAGCTCTACTACTATCCCATAAGTCAGTAGCTTCTCCACCTAATTGTGTAGTGTTCATACTTTTTTTTGCTATATCTTTAGCCATACCACTACTCATTAATTCAAAGTTCATTCTAAAAGTTTTTCCAATACCATTAATCATAACTAATCTTGCAGTATCTACTACTTGTGATAATCCAGTAAGCATTGTTAAAGCATTATATAATTTAAACATTCTAATACCTTGACTAATACTTCTATTAGGATCATCAGCTAAACCATAAGTTCCTCTTATTAAAGCTATTGAAGCATCAAGATTAGTTAATATTTCTGTTTTATCTTCTTGAAGTTTAGCTACTTGTTTATTTATTTTAGTTATTTCTTCAGTTGTATCCTGATATTTTCTAGTAATTAAAAGATCCTCAATTTTAACATCATATTCTTCAGCTATTTGTTTAATACCCATTTGATGAGTTCCATCTGGTTTCCATCTAGTTCCATAACCTAATGGATCACCGAATACTTTTGTAATTTCTATATCTGGAACTACTTGATTAAAATAATATCGCATTAATACCGATACATCTTTTTCAATAAATCCAGCATCAGCTAAAGCACGATAGTCTATATTTAATTCTCTACTTTTAAAACGAGAAGATATTTTGTTTACTTGTTTAAAATGTTCTATTAATGCTCCGTCTGGAATTTTTTTTCCACTATTAACTGCAAAATCTAATTCTGCACTTACAGCATTTAATCGAATATAAGGTTGATAGTTTAAAAAGTTATCTGCTATTTCATCTATTTCTTTTTGAGTAATTCTAGGATTTTTATCTCTTAAAGAAACAGTTAATATTTTTTTAAACTCTGTAAAATTATTTTTAATCCTATCTCTTTTATAGGAAATAGTAATATAGTTTTTAGCTAATGAACCATTTTCTTTTATATAAGCTAGTCTATCTAATAATATTTTTTTTTCTGCATGAAGTTCTGTCATTAATTCATTGTTTTTTGTTCTACGAATCCAATAATTAATTTTATCTATTTCTCTTTCTATATAAGAAGATACAATACCTAACTCGTCATATTCTTTTCCTAGTTTACCAAAAAATCCATCTAATTCTTTTGATGCTTTTATTACTTCTTCTGGTAAATCTTTTCTTCCAGACCTTGCATCCCATACTGCTTCTCTAAATTCTTTAGGAGACATTACTCCTTCACCTCTATTTATTTTTGTATCAAAAGTTCTTTCAAAAAAGTTTTGTTTATTCTTTCCTAATTTGTGTAAATATGTTGCATATAAAGATTCAAGTTTTTTAGTAGTTTCTATTACTAAAGGTGTGTATCTTAACTTAACATTTCTTTCTATACTTGGTTTGGTTGCAATTCCTTGAAAGTTTTTAATTGTATATAAAGGGCTTTCTAAAACTGATTCAATCATGTCTTGCGCTGATGTGATTCCTTTTTGCAATACGATAAATACTGGATTAGATAATAATGATGTTGGTACATTTTCTCCAAATACACCTAAACCAGTAGGTTGTATTTTGTTCATAGCTTGTTCTTCTGCTTCTGTAATAATTTTAGTATCAATAGGTTGTGCAGCTCCCATTGTATTTTTACCAAAAATATTATTATCTGCTTCATCAAGAAAGTCTGCATTTTTATCAAATTTTTTAGTAGATTTATTTGCATTAATGCTTGGGAACATTGTAGGAATAATAAATCCACCAGCAGTAATAGCAACTGATTCTGTCATAGGTCTAGTTTGATCTAAATATCTTTTCATCGCTTCTTCAGCCATTAAAGGAGTACCCATTTTTAAACTTCTTGCCAGTCTTGTTCCACTTAACAATACACTTCCAGCTTTAGTAAACATAAATAAAGAAGTTGGATCAGTTAAGCCACCTAGTATTCTCCCTATAATGTAACTAGGATCACCTTGTATTTTTGCTGCTTTTTCTTTAAATCTATTTATAAGATAAGTAGTATGTTCTTTATTTTTAGAATGTAAAAAATTTCCCATGTATTCTTTATATTTAAATAATTGGTCATCATGGTAAGGATCATAACGATCATCTACCTCATATATATCTGGTCTTTCATTTTTAATATTTTCTACTATTCTTCTTACACCACCAAGTACCCAATTATCATCAAGAATACCTCTGCCTAGATTACTTAACATATCTAATCCACCTAATTCAGATTCTTGCCTAAAATATCCACTAGGCATTGTAGGATCGCCAGTTGTAATTAGTACATCAGGCATTATTTTAATGCCTTAGGCTCACTTATAGTATCTATATTGATAGTAGGTGTATTTAAGTCCTCATTAGTAGATGGTAAACTATCATTTACTATAGGAGCTTGAAACATTGTAGATTGTCCATTGTGCCAAGATTGTATTAATCTAGCATTTAAACTTAATCTACCTCTATGTGATTTAGAAAATACTCCATCATTATATAATTCATTTAATATTGTAGGAGGATAATCATTATATTGATCTCCTCTTATTCCATCTGTATTTTTTTGTTGATAAGTTGCTCCAGTATCAACACCCATAATATGTAAAGGTATATCTTTTTTATCTAAATAAGATTCATAACTACCTAAAGCTGCTGCTCTTTCTTCATCACTAGTAGCATTAAAATATTTTTCAAATGCTTGTTTCATTCTATTGCCAATAAAACTATTTGTTTTTTCTCCAAAACCACTTACATAATTTAAGTCTACAAGAGCCATAGCTAAATAAGTATTTCTATCTCCTACTACATTGTCTCCAAAAAAAGATTGTATTTCATTATATTTTGTATTTAATATATTATACGAAATATCGATTGCATCTTTTTGATTTAATCTTTGTTCTCCTTTAAGAAGTTTATCAACATCATATCCTTTTTCTATTAAGGCATTTACTGCAAATTTATCATTTAAAGAAAATCCATAACCGATTGTTGGATCATTAATATATTTTCCATTTGCATCTTTCTTGCTTAAATATTCATATTTTATATAATCTGGATTATAATCAGAATTTATAATATCCCATTCATTACTAGGAGCATAAGCTGTAGCAAAAAATCCTCCTTCATTTTTCATAGTGTGATCAAAAAATATATTTTGTGTGTAAACCATCTCATCTCCTTTTGTTAGTAACCCCTGTTGTGAAGCTATGTCATAATCTTCTTTTAATTCTGGCTTCATTTGTTCCATTAAAATAGCTTCTTTCTGTATCTCTTGTGCTATTTCATCTATTCTAATATCTTTTGACAAATCTAATTCTGGAAGTATTGCACTAAAAAAACTATTTTCATTTAAAAATCTTTTTACTCTATCTCCTACTTTTGTTTTGGTTTGAAGGGTGATAAAAACTCCTCTAAAAACAGATTCCATTGCAGCATCTATTGAAGGATTTTCATTTAACATTTGTTGATCGTCTAAACTAAATATAGTGTTTTTTAATGAGTTGTATTTTCTATTGACAACATCTTCGTATATTCTTTCTTTTGATAAAGATTTATATGTTTTCATAGTACGCATAGGTTTGAAAGCTGTAGAAGAATTAACTGGGCCAACATTAGCCCATATACCATCTCCATCAAAATCTACCTTCATATGAAATATTGGATCGGGTTTTTGAGATTTTTGTCTATCCATAATTAATTCTATCCTACCCATAGAAAGCATTTGATATAAATTAGTAGCATCTAAAAAACTATCAGTAATTCCTAATTCCTCTTTTTCTTTTGTAGTCATATTCCACATTCTATTTTGTAAAGTAAAAATTATATCGTGGTCTATTTCAGATTTACTAAAACCTTGTTTTCCGTATATAGTATATGCTAATTCTTTACTCATTAATAAGCACTCCAATATAGTCCATTTTCCATAAAGTTATCTAAAACAATATCTAAAACTTTATCTATTTTTTTCCTTAAATTATGTTCAGTTATTGATGTAGATTCGTGATATCCTTGTGTAAGATATAAGTCTAATATAGGTCTAATAATTTGTTGTACACTATTGTTATCTATTTCTAATTTTTCTTCTAATGTAGACCCTGTCCAAGCTGAAATTCTTTCTCCAGTTACATAACTTCTATATCCACCAGTAACCCCTTTCTGCTTCCATCTATGAGTTTGATCAAGCTTACCACCTTTACTAAGTTGCTTATTAATAATAGCAGTTAAATCAATACCTCCAGTTTTATCATCTGCATCAATTATAATAAGCTCATCTAATCTTGTTTTAATTTGTCCTTTAGTAGTATGATCTAAATTCATTTTACTAAAAAAATCTAAAGCAATTACTTCTCTTTGCATTCTTTCTACTACTTCTCCTTTGTCGTTTAATATACCTCCAGTATTAAGTTGTCTTATTTCGTGATATTCTTGTAATGGTAATAATAATCCTTCATCTAAATCTTTAAATAAAAATTTATAACCACTTTCTTTTGTCAGAAAATAATTTACCATGTAAGCTGCTCTATCTAATTTATCTAAACCAGATTCTGATTTAACATTTATTGATTGCATACTATTTAAAAAATTAGTTATTTGTGGTATTGGTTGTCCTAAATTATAAGCATAAGCTGTTAAAACAGCAAACTTGTCATTTTCTTTTGCTAGTCCACCATCTTCAGATAGAATAATCTTTCCATAATCTGGATTTCGTACTTTTCGTTCTTCATCTAAAAATTCTCTTTTATCTCTTGCGAATATATCCAATGTACCAAGTTCCAAATGTCTTAAATCTTCTATATCTAATATTGATTTAAGATTTTGATTAATTATCATATTCCTTAATTTCTCTTTAACAGTATCTCCTTCTACTCCTTCTAACCTTTCTAATGCAGATACAGAAGAAACAGATAAAACTTGCTCTAAATCATTAACTATATCAGTTATACTTTTTTGACTATCAAATTCGCCTACTTCACCTTTAGGTAAAAAACGATTTGCAAACTCATTAACTTTTTGTCCTAAGTGATATTGTGCTACATAATTATCTATCTCCCCTTGCTCCAATCCTAAAGCTACTGCTTTATTTATTAGTTGATCCGAACTTAGATTAATATAATTTTCTGGTTGATTTAAAAAATTATTCATATCTGTTGTATGTTGTTGTTTATTTTCTGAGTTAGTAGTTAATTCATAGGTATTTATTTCTTTTTGATGTAATGCCATTTCTCTACTAAGAAATTTTTTAGCTTCTTCTATAATGCCACCTCTTTCTTCTAATGTACTTCCTATTAAAGTAGCATACCCATCTTCATCATCTACCTTAGGATTTTTTCTATATTCTTTTTCTAACATTTCTGTTAGCGATCTGTTTAATTCTTTAAGCCTATCATGTCCTACACTATAAGATTCTTCTCGAATCAATCTCATAGTTTCATCTACTGTTTTTTTAATTTTACTATTAACTCTCAATAATTCAAAACCTAGTTTTTGTTTTCTTAACCATTCTTTAGGAGGATCCATTGTTCTTCTTTCAGAAGGTTTAGCAACATTATAAGTTGATATATATCGTTCATAAATTTCTCCTAATTCTGCATCGTATATTTTCTCTTTAAATGAATCTATGTTATTTTTATTCCAATAACCTGTCATATTATACATAGTTTCAGCAGTTTTATCATGAAATGCAATTATACTTAATTCATTTGCTTTTACTGCTTCTTGAAAATCTAATTTTTCTCTAGTGTTAGCTATCACTTCTCCTTCTTGTGCAGCCATCATTCCAGCATAAGTTTTAGTCCAAGCTTGAAATCTTTTAGGAGCTTTATTTATTAATGTTTCTACATAAGTATCTGTTTTATTTACAAAACTAGTTGGGTTATCCCAATTTTCTCTAGCAAAATCTTTTATAGCTTTATAAGTTTTAANTTGTGTATCAGCTTTCCATTTATTTTCTTCTAAAGTTGCTTGTCGTTGTGCAAAGAAATCTAATTTTTCTGTAGCTGTTTTTGCAAAAGTTGCTAAAGCATCTCCACCATAAGCTGGTACTACTCCCATTCTGTTTGAAACAGAAGAAGCAGTTGTTATTGTTTTTCTTTCTCCAGTTGTTAAAGCCATTTATTTATCCTAAATATCATAATATTTATAATTTCCATATCCAGTTGACAGTTCTGCTATTACAGAAGTATATCCACCAAATACCAATTCATTATCTTTCATTTTATTTTCATATAGCATACTTCGATATTTATTTTGTGTGCTACTTGCCATGACACGAATATTTGAAATATCTTTTACTGCTTTATTTGTCACTTGTTGATTGATATTTAAAAAACTCATACCATCATCATAGTAACCAGCGATAGATTGATAAGCTGAATTATTTGCTAAAGACATTCTAGCTAATTCTTGTCTTGCATTTTCTTCTTCTATTGCTTGTACCTTTGCTAATTTTGCCTCTGTTCCTATTCTATAATTTTCTCTTGCCAAAGCTCGTCTTTGAGCTTGTATACTTGACATTGTTCCAATAGAACTTGCTAATGCACTTAATGCAAATGCTTCTGCTCCACTCATGCGAATTGTATCTCCATAGCTAGTCCTAATACCTTTAATGGTAAAGGATCGTTTTGTGAAATAGTAATAGTAGGAGATTGATCATATCCTAAAAAGTTAAATTCTTTTTTACCAGTTACAGCAGTAGTATCACTACCAACAGTAAAATTAACTTGTTGTATTACTAATTGTTTTGATGTTTGATCTGAAGCTTTCATAGTAATATCTAAACCACTAGATATATCTACAATAGCTTTACTTACTCGTCTAGGTTGACCAGTCAAAGGCCCACTTTCTATTTCTTTATCGATTGGCATTGTTTCTAATATTGGTGTAAAATTAAATCCTACTCTTATTCCTGTTGGGAAAGGAGCAGAAGTTAAAGTTATTCTACTACTACTATCTACAGTAAATTGTCCTAAAGAACCATTCCCATAGACAGCAAATACTATATCTGTATTTTCATAGATAGCATTAACTGTATGCAAAAATCCATTCACTACTGTAATAACAGCATTGTCAGAAGGAACTGCTGCTAAATTCTGATCTAATGTTAAAGTATGTTGTGATGCTCCAGCAGATACAGCAGTAATAGTATATTCTGTAGAGTTACCAGCTATTGTAATTGTTTCTTGTACTTGTGGTGCAGTAGTAAATCCATCTACAATTAAAAAGTTTTGGTTAGTAGCTTGACTTGCTCCTTTAACTAATGGAGTACCTTTTTGATATACAGTAGTTGTTGATGAACAATCTAATGTTATTGCATCTGTATTAGCAAATTGTTCTAAAAAATATTTTGTTCCAGAAGGAACTACTCTTTTTACAACAACAAATAATTTTTCATTTAAAGCTATAATGCTATAAAATTTATCATTTGTTTGTGTTTCCCACATAGTCCAACCAGCTATTTTTTCATGTCTTATGCTATGAAATACAGCTATTTGCCCATCATATGTTGATCCACTATTTAAGAAAAAAGCAAATTGTTCTGGTTTTTCTTCATTACCGGTAATCATTGATAATTGTTTTGGTGTATCTATTAAGTGAGAAGCTAATACTGAAACACTTGTAGAACGATATGCTTGTTCAACATCTGAAAATACATATTCTCTAACTGCTTTACCATTCTTTTGACTGAATAAAGTAGCTCCATCAAAAGATATTGGAGTTGCTCTATTACAACCATAAGGTGTTTGTTTTAAAAAAGCTATATTACTAGGAGTAATTGCTGCTGAAGTAGAAGATGTAGGTACAAAATATTCAGCTCCATCTGTAAATATTTGTAAGTTACGAGAAGAAATTAAATGTCTTATTTCATTAACTCTATCTCCAGCAATAGCTACATTAATTGATTCATCAGCCAAACCAGTACCTAAATTAAAATTAAAATATCCTCCTATTTGACTAGCAATAATAGCCGAAGGTTTATCTCTTACTCCAGCAAACCATAATCTATTATCATGAAATGATACAGCTTGTGGGTATCCTCTAGTTGCTGAAATTAATTCTTCTGTCCAATCTGATTCTGCATCTGTACTTGCTAAAGTTTCTATAACTTGACAAGTAACTGTAGTAGCATTTGTATATCCAGTAATCTTAACTTGTTTAGGAGTAGTTCCTATTTCTAAATATAAACCAGTCCATGCACTACTAAATATTGAAGATGAAGCAGTTAAGGTAACTGCATTACCACTAGTAGCACTAGGAGTTAATGTAACTGATGAATCAACATATTTATAAAAAGGAGCTGTAGATTTTTTAACACTATTGGTTACGACACTATCATTTAATTCAAAAGCAAATATACTTGCTGCAAAACTTGTAGCACTTGCTCTTACTATTTTTACTGTGGGATTATCTCTATGAGTAATAAATACTGTATCGCCAAATTGGGCATAATTAAGTTCAAATAATTTTGCAGTAGTCCAATTACAATTAGAAGTTACATTACCTTGAACGAGAGTACCACTAGAATTATAAACATCTAGTCTATTATTACTTAAAGCAAATACAGCAGTTTCATCATTAGAAAATATAAAAGGAATTAATCGTGCTTCTGCTGGTAATGTTGCTTTATATTCTGTTGCTGGTCTACGCATTACTCCACCTTCGTCAAGAAGATACCAGTTTCTTACTTGCTTACCACCTTCAAAATATGCTTTAGCATCTGTACGAGCATTTAATAAACTATTAAGCTCTCCAGACGAAAAGTTAGTATATACTTGTCTTACTTTTCTGGGCATTAAGAAACAAGTCCACTACGACTACTCCTTCTTTCAGTAATAAATCTATCAGTTGAAAGTCTTTTTGTTGTAGTTTGTTGCGCATCTATATTTCTTCCTAGAATAAGATTTCTTTCTGCTAGTTTATCAAACTCAGATACCATAGCAGAATCTCTTGCTATTGCTCCAGCATAGATACTAGCAAGTTTATATTCTAAACATAAACGAAAGTAGGGAGGAAATAAACTTTCATCTTGTCTAAAAATATAATCCATAATAACAGAACTACTAGAACCAAATCCATTTAAATAAATTTTATCTTCATACTGACTGTATTGTAATAAAGCATCATTAGAAGTAATGGCACATATCTGTAACACTTGTGGATTTGTTGGCATTTGATAAGCATATTCCCATCTTCCAGTAGGAGAAGCAGTTAATAAAGATAGTTGTTGTTGTCCAGTAGCAAATCTCCATTTGCCTCTAGTTAAAGTTGATTCTACTATTTCTTCATAAATTGTATTAGTTACAAGAGCTTCTGTATTATCATCTGTAAATGACGAAATAGGATTTGCTCCTATCATTACCAATGCTCTCGAAGCTATATCTATCTTGGTTACTGCCATACATTATCCTTTTATATTTTTATCATAATATCTTTGAGCTGCTTGTATGTTTTTATTTGTAGAAGGATCGCCTAATAATAATTTAGATATTCCAGTTCTTTTTTTAAAAGTTTGTACCCCACCTTTAACATTAGGAATAATTATAGATAATTGTTTTCCAGATATATTAGATATTTGATATTTTGTTGCTAAATAAGCTATTTGTTCTTTGAACTCTTTACTTCTTTCTCTTGGATCATTTGATTCTAAAATACTATCTAATATAGCTAATCTTGTTCTTACATCATCAATTTCTTTACTTGATAATTGTTTAGCACTTGCAACAACATTTGCGTTTTTATCTCTATATGTTGTGGCAAATCTTCCATCTGATCTTCTTTCTTGCGTATAT
>JGI24006J15134_10001728_pt1 | contig 12301 bp, 13 predicted proteins | sample LinPmetageLP53_FD_15134 | JGI IMG/M metagenome (IMG submission 15134) | reverse complement strand
CCATCATCCTCAACTGCTAAATTATAAAAACTACTATCATCATTCGCCATAAAGTTAGAAAGATTAATAGTCATCCTTAAATCTCCCGACCCATCCTGAAAACAGTTGTGAGGTAATCCTGCTGGTATTTCGGGACTTATTTTTAATGTTCTTGCGTGTTGTCCGTTATATTCTGCGCCTGAAACAAAATCCAGAGGTGATTGCGCGGTTAATAATGGGAGATTACTTCCTAACGCTGTCCCACTTATAGTATTATTGGTGAGAGCGATAGTTCTATTTAATCCACCTGTATCGCTTACGGTTATCCCAGTTCCACCAGATAAATTAAGTTGTGTATTTGTATTCGCTGTCCCAGTTATAGTTAATCCAACAGACCCATCATAACTTGAGGCGCTTTGTCCGTTAGAAGTTATTACAAAACTTATATTATCACCAGCGGTTAAAACGTTAGGGACTCTTGAAACTGTAAGGTTACCGCTACCTATATTAAGAGTATTACTATCAAAGTTTAACTCTACGTTCTTGTTTAATCCACCTGCGCTACTATCTATAACTATCGGTGCGTCGGCAGTTAAATTAAGTTGTGTATTAGTATCAGTTGCGTTAAGAGTTAAGGCTTCTTGACCGTTAAAGATACTTTGAGTCCCGCCATCGGCAGTTGCGAAAGAAACGTTAGTCCCCGCAGTTAAAGCGTTAGGGACTTTCTGGACTGCTAACTCTACGCCATCAAAATCAATTGTATCGGCATCAACGTCACACGCTATCCTTCTATTTAATCCTCCTATATTAGTTATAGTTATCCCACTACCCTCTACCAGACTTAATTGATTATCGTTATCAGTTGCGTTAATAGTTATTGCGCCAGACCCATCATAAGTTGTCCCAGTATTAAAAGTTATATTATTCCCCGCAGTTAAAGCGTTAGGGACTTTATTAGTTTGTATCGTTTTTGCTACTCCTCCATCATAACCACCAGCCCCCGATATAGTTATAGTATCGTTAGCGGCGGTTAAATCTTCTCTGTCTATCGCACTCCCATCAATCCATAATGTGTTAGTCCCATCACTACTTAAAACCTGTCCGTTGCTACCCGAGTCTCCGTCAATAGAGATAGAGTAAATAACATCAATATCTGTAAAGTCTCCTGATTGTAATCCTGTAATAGACGCCATATATATAACCAATATAAATACCCCCTGTATGCTAACGCGGTGTTTTAAAGTTGATATTTGTAATTTAAACAAAGTATTTAAAAACAAAAAGTAATAGTATAATATAATAAAATATGGCGACACCTGGAGTAACTCACTACTGCGCTGACGACACCCCCCGAGGACATAAGTATTCTCTAACGACTTACTCGGTTGAAGCACTTAACCGCTTAGGACTACTGGTGGAGACACCTTTCTTCAAAGTAAATTGGACGACTTTGGAGGATGAAGCAAAAAGTCAAGGAGTTAGTGTTGAAGAGTGTTTTGAAGGTTTTGGTATGAGTATGACTTTCAAAGACTGGAAGAATCTCCAATATATAACTGGTATGACTAACGCCAAGATTCTTGAGGGTTTTCACGATAAGCAAGCGGACACGTTTCAGTATTACTTCACAGAATATAAACACGACGGTCATCCCGATGGATTGAAGAAAGCAACCGAACAAAGACTGGAGCGGTTTAATAAGAAGAAGGAGTTAGATGCGAAGGTGGATGCGATTAAGTGGCCGAGTGACGTCATCGTGATGTCTTTGAAACAAGAAAACGATAAACTCAAAGCGGATATTATTAGACTAACCAAAGAAAGAAACTTTCTGGGTAATTACGAGGGTGGAGCAACCAGTGATGAAGATTCAACCAGTGATGAAGAACTATAATAATTTAAACCTCTTCTTATAATCTTTAATAGCAGTTTTCAAGTTAGAACTATCTCCCCATAACACATAATAACTAAGATAACCAGCACGGGTAAAATCATTAGTTTTTAAATCTTTTTTATGACGCTTTCTATAACGCTCGCGAGCGTCTTTATCTTTTGTAAGTGTATAATCATCCGCGCCCGACTGACCGAAGTGCGTGGTCTTAGTTTTACCATCAGGATAAGTAAAAACCGCTTTTAACTTTTTTTCTTTTTTATAACTCTTAGTTATTTTAACTTTGATTTTTTCAGACATAATAATATAACCGTATATTATTTTTTCTCAGTTGGTATTTTGAACTTAACATTATATTTTTCAGTTATAGCCTTATCTCTATTTCTAACTGATTTACCTCCCATTATATAAGCATAGATTCTCCCACGAGCCCAACTGGCTGGAGATTGGTTAGGACGACTACCTGAACTATAATAAGCACCCTCACCCTTTTTATAAACTTCATTAATCGCTTTTAAAGGTATCCCAGTAACTTTGGAGATATTTTTTTTACTTCTCTTACCTTTCATAGCGTCTAACTCTTTACCATATTTTTTATCAAATATAACCGTCCAAGAACTCTTACGTCCCTTAACCTTTGTATCGGGTCTCTCTTTACCTTCAAAGATTGATTTTATTTGTTTCTGTCTATCTTTACCTTTTAACGTATCAGGTAAATATGTTTTTGGGATATTGCGTGTTTCTCCTTTATAGGTAACTTTAACCATAATAATATAACCGTATATTATTTATGAGTTTATCCCAATCCGTTTTAAAAAAGGTAAAGGAGTCCTTTCTTTTTTTGTTTTAACTATTTGAGCGAAATCTATAAGAATTATTTTACCAGTCTTCTCATTAACTATTATATTTCGTGGTTGTAAATCATCGTGATAATAACCCGTGTCTTTTTTAAATCTATTGTATAACTCTTTTATTTTAGGATAATATTTATCTCTATCTTTCATAGGTATTTTAGTAAGTGTTTTACAACACTCATAAGATATTTTTATAACTCTATTTTTATCATCGGCGGATATTAGTTTAGGAGTATAAGATAACTTCTTCTTATAAACCATTAACTCATTCTCATATCTTTGTTTTCCTAACTTCTTTTTAGTGACGACATTATCTTTTTTAGTGATACTCGCGCCACTACCCCCCTTTAACATAAGTTTATAATATATAAATATTTTATTTGAGAAGTTATAATGAAGATTAATAAAAATATAAATCAAGTTTATGGGGTTTTTGATGATGATAAAAAGTTAGAAGATATTGAGGTTTTTAAACAAAACACTATGAAGACAAAACAATTCGCAGATAAATATGGTTATGAATATAAACTATGGGGTCTCAAAGATTGTGAAGAATTATTAGTGGATTATTTTCCCGAATATATAGAGTTATGGACTAATTTTAGATATCCAATTCAAAAAGCAGATTTCATAAGATATTGTATCCTTTATGTTTATGGCGGATGGTATATTGATTGTGATGTTTATCCGTTAAAAGATATAACTCCGTTAGAAAATAATAATCAAGTTTTTGTCCGCGGGCCAGCACGTGATTTACCTTATAACGCAGTTATGGGGTCTATCAAAGATAATAGTTTGTTTTTAGATATAATGAAGGATGTTGAAAAAAGAACCTATGAAAAACAAAATATGGATATATATGAAGTTTGGAAAGGTCGTTTAGTATTTCACACAACAGGACAAAATATGTTGAAAAACCATATCGCAAAAGAAGATTTACACGATATATTATCAGTAGTTAATGAAACTAAAAAAATTAATATATCTTCTAATAACTCTTATTTTTACGATAACAATATAAGTAGTTGGTATAAGGGCAAACATTATCCTCTGAAGAATAATAAACAAAAGTTAAAACCAGTTTCAAATAGATATCTAAATATTAACAAACCTTTAATATGGATTGATAAAGAATGTGATTTTGCGATTAACAATTTTCCTAACACTATCACTTGGGATAAAAAGATAAAAAAAGATATTTTAGAATATGCGATTAATATGGATAAAGATAATTGTATCATAGACGCTGGGGGTCATATAGGAGACGGAGCAGTAGCCTTCGCTCATAGTTTAAAAGAAGTTGGTAGAGGTGATATATTTGTTTATGCGATTGAACCTGAAAAATATAAGTGCGAGTTTATAGAAAAGATAAAAGAAGTTAATGGATTACAAAATCTTATAGTTATTAATAGTGGTCTCTCTGATGATATAGGTTATTATAAAAAGAAACCTTCTAACTCAAAAAATACTGGTGGGACACGGTTTCTCGGCCTGGCGCACCAGCTCCTCTCTAACGGTGATTTTGTTTTTACTAAGTTAGATAATCTTAAAAAAGAAGGTAAGATAAAACATAAAGTTGGAGTTATACATTATGATTTAGAAGGGATGGAGCAGAAAGCATTAGACGGGTCGGTAGATATTTTAAATACAGACAAACCATATTTATCCGCAGAAAATCATAAAAAAGATACTTTTTACAATCTCCCTGATGGTTATAATTTTGATAAAATTATAAACTCAAATCAAATATATCGCTTCAGTAAGTAAGAATTAAAGTAAGTTAAAATAATTAAATAATAATATTTATTAAGTTATAGAAGGATATGGAAGATATTGAAGCGGAGATTGAAGAAAAAATTATTGAAAAGATTAATCCGTCGCCCGAGCCAGAACCAGCCGCAGAGGAGTTAAAACCAGTTAGAAAAAAGAAACCACGCACGGAGGCTCAGAAAGCAGCGTTTGAAAAAGCAAGAGCAAAAAGATTGGATAACCTTAAAAAGAAAAAGGAGGGATTAGTAGAAGATAAACCAGTTAGTGTTGATGAAGAAGTAAAACCAGAAACCACGCCACCCGCGCCAAAGAAAAGAGGTCGCCCTCGTGGTAGTAAAGTTAAACAAGCAGAGCGCCACCTTCCTGAACCAGTTAATCATCCCGCTTACCAACCAGTTAATCATAATATCCCTTTTAATCAGGGCGCACCTCAAAACTATTATCATTATGACCCACGCTTCACTCAGCCACCTCAGCAACCCCAGCAACCAGTTAATAACTATTATTATTATGGAGCGCCCCCACCTCACACCCCCGCGCCGCAGCAGGTTAAACAAGTTGAATTAATAGAAGATTCATCAGAAGAAGAACAAGATAACTTCGGGAGAGAACCTGACCCCCGTCTATATGTAGAAGAAGAATATCCAGTTGAAGAACCTAAACTCCAATTTAGATTCGCTTAACTATAATATGGTTAATATATAAACTATGGAAGCACAACAGCCCGAACCAGAACCAGAACCTGATAGAGGAACAGACGCAGAAGCACAGGTTAGACCACTAACACGTAATCCATCGGAGATACCCTCTGATACACCTATGGGGACTTTGAGAGAAAGATTAGACTCAGTTGGACGGTTAGCGGCGTTTGAAGCCGCGGGCGCTCGGAGAAGAAGACAAAGGGCGTTAAACCCTCAGGTTTTGACAGATGATGTTTATAGAGCAAGACAAAGGTTAATGGCGCAAAAGGTTATTAACGAATATGCGGGTGGTAGGACTATATCTAAACTAACTGGAGAAGAACACTCTAATCCAACTGTAGAAGCGATGGGAGGTCAAATAGGTAGAATGGTAGTGAAAGCACCCAGACCTATCGCACGAGACGCGAGTGGTAATTTTGTTTTCGTTGATACTAATAAAGAAGTGGTTGAAAATACACCATTATAATATGGTTAATATATTATGGAGAAAAAATCTAAAACTAACATACGTGAAACAGAACCTGACGATAGAATAGTAGTTAGTAAGTTTGCCTTTACCTGCGATGGATATGATGAAACGATACCTAAACCATTACCTCAGCAGGGTGGATTTGCGATGTTAATAGTTGGGAAACCGCGCTCAGGTAAAACTAACCTATTACTTAACCTAACCACCAAAGCGAATAAAAACTTTAACCGTAAGTTTGACAGAGTTTATTTATTTAGTCCCTCGGTTTTAACTATGGAGAATAACCCTTTTGAGTTATTACCTGACGACCAAAAATATGAAGAATTAACTCTTGAAAACTTAACATCGGTTTTAACAGATATAAAAGAAAGTGGTGATAAAATATTATTTATTTTTGACGATGTTATAGCAGATATGCGAGGTAAAGGTAAAGCACAGTTAGAGAATCTATTACATAAAGTTTTCTTCAACCGCCGACACTTAGCAGGTAAAGGTGGAAGCGTTAGCATTATAGCAACCAGTCAAACTTATAATAAGATAGACCCGAAGATAAGGAGGACGGCATCACACCTTATCTTCTTTGAAAATAAAAATAAAAAAGAGTTAGATACTATCTTTGATGAAGTTATACTAATCCCTAAAAAAGAATATTATGATACGTTAAGATACGTGTTTGATAAACCGTTTCAGTTTCTATATATTGATACAACTTTACGCGATAATAAGATGATGTTTAAGAACTTCAATCAGTTAGAAGTTAATAGTCCCAATATATTAGGTGAAAGTTATAACTTTGAAGATTAGTTAGATTGTTGATTTCTGGCTCTTTCATATTCTCTTTGTTTTATATCTATAATTTCTTTTTTCAAATCCATAACTTGTTTTTCTAAATCAGTTATATCTTTCTCGCTTTCTTTACAAACAGCACATTCGGGGTTATCTGACTCTAAGGTAGATATAATATCTAAAAGTTGTTTTTTGGTTAATTTAGAATAATCACTCATATATATATATTATGTTATATTATTTTAATAAGATTTTAACTTGGTTTAGTAAGTTTAAAAAACTTTATTATTCTCTCTGTAATATTAAAATAATGAGTGGTTTTAACAAAGTAACTTGGGATATTGGAAAAAAGATAGAGGATGAGTTATTACCTAAAATCAATCACGCTTTTAAAGGTGATTTTCAGCGTAGCGATGATATTTATGATATCTTGGATTTTAAGGATGATATTCAAAAAACAATCGTTGAAGTTAAAGGACGTAGAATTAATAGTAATCAATTTGACACCACTATCATAACAGTTGGAAAACTAACTGAGGCACTCATGAAGATGGAGGTTGGTTATGATGTTTATTTCTTTTTTGTGTTTAAGGATAAAACTTTATATCTTAAAGTAGATAAAGATGATTGTGAATGGGATATTAAAATTACGGGGACTAATCATATCCCTCATTATCTTATACCAATTAAAACGCTTAATGTTTTTGAGGAAAATAATTTCAAACCATAAACTATATGAGTGAAGAAGAACAATTACAATCTTTTACAATAGACCAGGCTGCGGGAGCGTTAGCGTTATCCCTCGGGGCGTTAGGCAGTTTATTATTAGTTATATGGCAGTCGCGTTGCGCCTGTCGTTGTAGGATAGGCTGTAGCGATAGTTGTTATATCTTTGACTGTCAGCGAGAACCACCCCCTGATGAAGAAAATCCAACAGATAAGAAAAAGGATAAAAAAGATAAGAAGTCTAAAACTATAATAGATTCTGATAAAACTAAAATAGATACGGAACCTTCGGAAGAACAGTTGATACCCTCTGACGCTGACGATATAACCCCTCCAATAACCCCTGTAGCCTAACGCGGTGTTTTAAAATTGATTTGTATTTTTTTATTATTTGTTTAATTAACAAAAACTATTTAAAAAATTATTATAAATATATAATTATAATAATGGCGTCAAAAATAACAGTGTTACCCGATATAGGTGGTATCTTTGAAGTTATAGACTGGAGTGATGGAGAACAACGCCCAATGTATTTACCTATTATAAAAAGAGAACCCTTTACCATAACAGTTTCTGCTGGTGATAATGTAAGGCAAATCGTTAGAAACTCATTACGTGTTATGGTAGAAGAAGCTATTGAAGTTGGTATGTCTCAAGATATTAACTTCTTAGTAGAAACTGAAGAGTCCTCACCACCAATTAAAATAGTAAGAAATCAAGATTGGAGGCAGGTTATAAGAAGAGGTAATAACACCTTTCAAATCGTTAGAGTAAGACGGGGGCGTAATGATATATCCACCTCGGGGTTTGGTAAAGAAAGGGTATTTAAAAGAGCGCCAGATATGTTGGTTTATGATAACACCAATTATTTTGAACCAGATAGAGAAAGTTTATTGAAGTTAAAAACAGGTGAAGAAGCCTCCTGTGGTTTTCAGTATATTCATCAAACCTTTGGTAATGTCAAAGGGTTTATCAAAAAGGCAAGAGACTTTAACACTATTAAAAGATTATCTATAACAGACCCCCCTCAGTTTAAAAACTGGATTATCCAATATCAAAAAGAATATAACTTAGAAAAGTTAGGATTGAATAGTCAAAAGGCAGTCGTTGAATTAGAGAGTTTTGAGGATGAGTTATTTAATGTAGAGGTATTAGAATTGAAAGAAGATAGTTGGACTGAAAAAGAAATATATAACTCTATGAGTGTATTGGATATCGTTAGGTGGTCTATGTGGGCGGGTGTGTCGTGTTATGTTATTGATTACGACGGGCATTATTATCTATCTTATAACCACGGCAGTATATCATCAGATTACACTGATAATAAAACAACGTCTAAAAGGTCTATCGTTGTAAAGGTTATTAATAACCACGCTTATTTCGTCCAAGACCCTAACCTTAAAGTATCAGTTGCGATGACTATGACTAAATATAAAATAGATGATTTCAAGGATATATCAAGTGATTATCAGAGTAAGGGTGAATATGAATTACCACCTCTCAAACAAAAACCCGATGAACTTTTACGCGATGATTTTGATAATGATGAAGATTATGAAGAATCATTAGAGATAGAGAAAGATAGGGTAGAGGTTGATTATGAAAATAATATGAAAGACTTTATAGATAGAAATCAAAATCAGTTTTATATATCTCCTTATTTCAAAGTTAAAAATATAATCAGGGATAAAAAATTAGACTTATATGAGTTAATGGGTAAGCCTCCCACTATGGATGCGGATGATATTGATGAGTTTATTCAAGAACGCTCAGTTAAATATTATAAAGATAACCCACCACCTTTACCACAAGAGTTTTTGAAAGGAGAGCCAACATCGTATTATTTACAACCAAGAACTCTTAATGGTATTGTATCATATATAAAACATAATTTCGGGATATCACCAACCGTTATGGGTGGTATGTGTCCTCATCAAATAGATAACGTATGTTATGGTAAAACAAGATTGTTTAGTAGGTTAAGAAATCCAGATTGTTTCACTGATGATATGATTGATGGATTACCTTATCTGTTTAGAAACTATCCTAACCTTAATCTAAAAAAGATACCATCATCAGCGGCAATCGCGAAAGAGATATTTAATCAAGAGTATGTGGATAAAAAGATATATAGTATGTTTAACTCAAACACTAAACGTGCTTTCTTTGATGGAGAAATAAAAGCGGATAACCGTGTAGTAGAAGAGAATCCTAAAACGGATTTGTTTAGTATTGATTTAAAACGCGCTTACACTAACGCCCTTCGTGAAAGTGATATTGGATGGGGAGTTTATGATGGGATTTGTCAGTTTGAGTATTACAGAGGTAGTTTTACACCTAATGCGTTTTATTTAGTAATTGAGAAAGTTAATGAATATCCTCTGAGGGGGGTTGATGGTTTAGTATTATATCACGGAGGGTTTCTTCGTAATGTATTGGATAAGGTTGAAATCAAGTTTATGATGAAACCAGTTAGAACTAAAACGGGTGATTATTTTGAAAAGTTTGTTGAGCGGTGTGAAGAGGCTGAATGTGATTCTCATAATATGATAAGTGCTAAAAGTTTGGTTAATAACTTTGTAGGGTCTTTGAAAAAACAAGATAGAATATCTAACTATAAAATTACTCCAACTGAATGTATGACCACTTTATCTCGTGCGTTTTACGGTGGATGTATAGTTAGTAATTTGGATAAAAACACCGAGTGGAATAAGACTTATAGGGTAGGTGATAATAATCCAATTAGACTTATCGCTCATCCGATATATCAAAACAATATTCAAACAGGGCAACCTATTCGCTTACAAGTTATTGACGCTATTAATGAGAAGTTATATAAACTGTATATAGATTATAAGGTAGTGTTTGGACGGTGTCCGATAGTGATGACTCGCACGGATGCTTTATATATTCAAGATATTCAAAGGACTGATAAAGAGATTGATAGTTTCTGTTTAAACCTTTATGAGAAACAAAACGTATGGAGTGAAAAAGAAAAAGATATATTTCATCAGGACTGGGAGTATAAGTTTAAACCAAACACTCAAAAGAATATCCATTATAAATCAAACTCGTGGAGGAGTAAAATATCTATTGATAAGGCGTGGAGTTTAACTGGTGGTGCTAAGGCTATCTTTAATCTTATTAACACTGGTGGTGGTGCTATGATTAATGGTGAGGCAGGTGTTGGTAAAAGTGAGTTAATTAATTATATCAGTAATGAGTTTGAAGAGAATAAGAAACTATATCGTTGGGTCAGACTAATTCTAAAACTAACCAGTTTTAATCCCGCNGCGGAGTTAGAAGAGTGGAGGGATAAACATCCGTGTTATTGTAAGAAGTTAGCGCCGACTAATAAGGCCACTAATCGTATAGGTGGTAAAACTCTTAATAAGGGTTTAGGTGTCCCAGTATTAGAGTTTGAGGATATGGATGGGGATGAGGATGAAACGGGTTATTTTGAAAAGATATGTAGTAGTATCTGTGGAGGTTATTGTGATGGGAGTGATGGTAAATCTTATTTCAAACCGTGTATTGATTATATGGTCTTTGATGAGATAAGTATGATTAACGGTTATTTCTGGTCGCTATTATTAGCGATTAAACATCGTGCTCCCCGTATTAAGTTTATATTATGCGGAGATATTAAAAGGCAATTACCACCCGTTGGAGAACAGTCCAGAAATATAATAGGGTCTTATCTAATCAAAGAGTTATCTAATTTNCAACAGATTAACTTAAATTATAACTTTCGNAATGGTATGCGGGGAAATATCTTATGGGATGATTGGAGTCTCCATCCAGAGCGTTTTCAAGTTTCTGATAATGCTCCAATAACAAATCTTAACCTATGTTATTTAAATAAAACAAGAAAAAGAGTTATAGGTTTATTTAATAAGTTAATCAAAGACCAAGGTGGTAGTCGGTTATCTATTGAGACCGAAGGTGAAGAAGGTATTGACTTTGAGGATGATGCTCAAACCGAAGAAATATATTTTACAATTGGGACTCCAATGATAGCGTGTAAGTCGTGCGCTGTTATGGATATATTTAAGAATGAGATGTGGTCTGTCTGTGGTTATGATGATAAGAATATAAAATTACTTTATGAAGATAAAAAAATAACTTTATCTCGCAGAGAAGTATGGGAGTGTTTCTATAGTGGTTATGCTATAACTATTCATAAGTCTCAGGGTGACACCTATGAAGGTAAATATAATATATGGGATTGGCGTAGAATATCTATCCCGTCAAAGTTTAATAGAAAGTTAAGATATGTCGCCCAAAGTAGAAGTAAAGACCCTGAAAATAATATCTATTATAGATAATATAATGGAGCCGTTAGACGTAAGAAATATAATTGAGATAGAAAGAATAAGAAGTATATTACTTAAAGAGAGTGAAGACTTATTAACTATGTTTGAGTTATTAGTATCGGCGGCTAATATCTCTTTGAATAAAAAAGATTCATCGCACGAAAAAAATATTATAATAGAAGAACATATAGAACCAGATTTATCCAGTGATAGTGAGGATGATTTATTGATTGAGGATTGATGTCATTAACCTATTTTCATAACCTTTCTTTTTTAGTAGTGTTGCTCTGTAGTCGTAACGCCCGCTTTGTTTTTTAACTTCTCCCCACCAATTAACTTTGGTGTTAGAACGTTTATCGTGTATCTCTGCTAAGGTATGGATGAACCAAGATTTATTGTGAAAGTATTCGCTAAAGAACTCCAACCACGTATCTCGCTTAGTTAGAGGATAGTCTCCATTAGTTGATATCAACCGTAAGTTATGACGGTTAGCCCGATTATTCAAAAGGAGTCTATCTATATTTGTCTTACCCTGTTTCAAAGCGTGTGCTCCCATAGACCGAGTCCCAGTTGGGTTGATGAGGACGATTTTAGTCTTCTTCCAGAACTTCTTAGTGATTGTTTTAACCTTCTCTTTTGAGGGCGAAGGCTGGAGTTTATCTTTTAACAGTTTGAAGGTCTTTGGTAGTCTGTCTTTATTATAGAATATAATATCTATGAGGTAACCCGATATAACTGCGTCATCTTCATCGGTGTAATTGATTCTGTCTCCAATTAACATATCGTAGAGATATCTATGTCCGTGTGTGAGTGGG
>JGI24006J15134_10001725_pt1 | contig 12316 bp, 14 predicted proteins | sample LinPmetageLP53_FD_15134 | JGI IMG/M metagenome (IMG submission 15134) | reverse complement strand
AGTTAACACTTCTCGTGTTTCTGCAAAGACACGCAATCTTTCTTTTAGATCCGTGTCTCCTGCAATTAAAGCACCTATAATATCCATTGCTAATTCTTTATTGTCTAATTCATTATCAACGAATCTCATTAAATCGATATCAGAAAACTTTTTACTCATCATAATACTCATGTAGTCTATCTAAGATACTTTGTAAGTTATTGTCAATATAAGTCTCTTGTGTATCCCACATACGCATAGGACTTCTAATGCGTTCGTTAACGGTATCTTTTGTAAGTTTAGTTTGATACACATATTTAAACTCTAACAACTTTTCTTCATCATTATAAGTCAATAAAGGTGATTTATAGCCTTCTAAGCGTTTATTATCTAGCTTTTTGCAAGCAATAACTGTACTGAAATAACTTTCTATGCCAGTGTTCATAAGAGAACCTTTGACTTTAACCATAGTTTCGTTAACCATTTCAGATTCATTAAAGATGTCAGATGTGTGGGCGATAAATATAATATTTTTATCTGAACTACCTACATTTTGAGCCATCATGTTTTTCATAAACTGTGCATAGCTACCCCAAGCTTTCATTGTGTTAGTTGATGTAAGTACTTTAGTACTTTCATACATATCCATAAGATAAGTCAAACTGTCTATAACAATAGTATGTATTTTTTTATCACCTTTAACTGAGTCGATTGCATCTGGGACATCAGTTGGGTCAGTAATAGTAAATTCTTTGAACTTAGATTTGAAAGGTAACTTTTTGTTATTTTCACAGTTCAGATACATCACGCCCTCTGGGTCTTTTAACATTTGTAAGCTTGCAGACTTACCTGTAGCGGATTTGCCACATAACAATACTAAATTGTTGTTCATTATTTATTCTCCTTCTGAAGTATTTTTTTATCAATTGATCTCATAATCTTAGAATGAATTTCTTCTTGACTGATAGGGTCAGTAATATGTTCATTAAAAGTTATAAGTTTGTTTGCAATAGCATCTCTTGGATAACCGTTATCCATAAGCATAAAGCCATATCTAATAATCATAGTAGCTCTATTACCTACTTCAATACGGTCAGAAAACCATCTTTCCATATTAGTCATACCTTGAGCATCAAGAATTTTTTGTTCTTGTTCTATTGCTTTTTTAGTTTGAGGTATGAATAGTGTTGCATCTAACAGTTCACCATCATTGTAATAATGTTGGCCGTCATGTGACATCCACTTTCTTGCAATATCTTTTGTAGCTGTATCACAATCAAATGGTAACCAGTTAAATACGTTTTCCATAAATTTAGAATAGTCTCTTGGCTTAAGCTTTAAGTAGTGAGACATTGGAAATATAATTCTAAATCTATTTTGTTTAGCAGTGTGTCGTTTAGTTGTAGCAAAGAGTACTTTGTATTCACTAAGTAATTCTTTAGCAGAATTTAAACTACACTCACCGTCAATGTCTAGTATTAGTAGATTAAAGCCTGGTATAGCTTTTTCACTTGTACGGTAATTTTCTAAAAAGTTATGTGCAGTATAGTGATAACCTGCAGTACTAACTAGTTCATGTAAACGACTGAATTTAGTTATTGCACTTTCAAAGTCTTTAGTAATGTCAGTGCTGTAAGCTACTTGTATTTTATCTAAATCAGTTTCTTTAAGGGCCTCACCAGATAGAAATTCTATTTCATCAATATAACTTCTACGGATAATAATATTATTTTTATAGCCCCATGCAACAGCTAAAGATAACATATCTTTCTTTTGTGCTTCTGCACCTCGATAGAATGGCAAATCTTCAATCAAATCTACTTGAGTAAGCTCTTTGCCTACATCTGCAATATATCTTGCAAGACGAGCATATGAGCCTTCTTTGTTAATGATTTTATGAAACTGTTTACCTGAGTCTTCTACAAGTTGTATAGCAGCATCTAGATGTACTTGCGTAACATCTTTACTGCCTTCAACAAATGCATATGCACCTGCTAATTTTAGAGCTTTGTAATAACGATGTGATAACTCAGCTTTTTTAATGTCTTCATGCATCTTAAGTTTAGAAGCTCTGTCTTCACAATTAATTTTGTATTGTAATAAATGAATTGTGTCTTCTTTGCTAAGAGTTAGCACAGTATTAAACTTATTTCTATCTGCTAAGTTAGTAATAACTTGGCTAATACGTTGTGTATCTTTAACAATATTAGTAGACGTTAGAGCATCATAAAGTTCTTCTGCTGTTTGTTTCTTAAAATCATTTAGAGTGTTTGTGTAACCAAATAGCATTCTACGGGCATAGCCTGTTTCAAGCATTTGTTTAAACTCTTCTTCTGTTTTACTACCATCTAATAACTTAGTTGGTGTACCGAACAGCATAAGATTTGTTGGTGTTTTGCCTATAAGCTCTTCACCACGCTTGTTGTCAGATGTATTCTTAGTAAGCTTTTGTTTGACTTTGCCTACATCATACAATTCTAAGAAAGTATTAAGCATTTCTACATTGCTAGTTAGGTTTGAACCTACCTCATCTAACTCTAGATTCATAGAACCTGCGTTAGACATTAGCAATTTGAGTCTCATCTGTTTAACTGCTGGTGCAGTACCACTGTCAAAACTAAATGCTAATGTACCTAGAGCATCATATTCTTTCTGTACTTCAGCCATAGCCTCATCAGAAGATAGATTAGGATTAATCATTTGACGTCTAGCAGCAATTTGTAATAGTTCTGCATTACTCTCACCAGGTAATACATGACTCAAAAACTTGAGTCTAAAGCCATCAATAATATCTTCTTCCATAATATTAGTTGAAAAGCCTTTGCCTGTACCTGATGGCATTAGATTTAAAACATAAGAGTTAACAGGTATTACACCTCTATCTCTTGTTTCAATATTACATCGCATCATAGAAGTTACTTTAGACAAGTAGTAAGCTACAAGTAATCTAAAGAAATGTCTATTTTGTGACTGTGTTTTGGCGACAAGTATGTCGACAATCTCTTCAGAGAATTTAAAGTATTTAGGTTGTGCCATGTTAGTTCTTCTTTACTGAGGCATAACGACCTTGTTCATTAATAATACGGTGGTAAACACTTCTAGTCTTATTGATACCAAGCTTTTTATTACAAAAAATAGTAAATTCAGCATAAGTTTCAACTTCATAACCTTCTCTAACAGCATAAAGTCTACGGATTGATTCAATTTGATCGTTTGTAAGTTTGACTCCGTCATGTTTTTTACGGATATTTTTTGTTGCTACTTCAGAAGTAACAACTTCTTGTGGTTTACGGCTAAACCACTTTTTTATGTAGTACCAGGTTTTCATAAAACTAATCTCCCTTGTTGTATTAAATTTTGAGCTTGTTTACATATTTCAGATACTTCACAATATCTGCAAGCTTTCACTTCGCCACGCACAGTAACTACTGTACCGACTCCACCGTCATTTGCTAGACGAAGATTTGCCTCGTCTAAGCTGTCATAGTTCTTAGTAGATCTAGACATTTTGGATGGATTCTTGTAATATTTATAAACTGTTTCAGATTCCCATAACTCTTCTTTTGTACATTCAGGAAGAGATTCTTGAGGTTTATCTAAATACTCAGTTAATAAATTTAACTTTTCACTTATAAAGTGTTGTGTTTGTTCTGTAGACCATATAGGATATTCTTTAGTTATTACTCTAGTTTGAGGATAACTTGGGTCTCTAGCAGCTTGTGCTGCTGACCAGTCAGTAAAGATATACTGTATGTGTACAGCATTATCTGTAATCCTATCAGGTGCTAGCCATTTGTAAATACTAGCTTGTTGTGTATATTTAAGTGCGTTAGAATCAAAGATATAGGACCATACAGATGTACTTTTGTAATCTGATACAGTACCGTCTACAACAAGGTCATATTTACCAGAAATAATATAATTATTAATTTCTTTTTCATGACGCTGTTCAATGTATACAGGTATTTGATCTGGTTTTACTTTGTCAGGATTTATAACAAGCTTGTCATCTAAGTTAGATACTTGTAAAGCGTGCAACGCTTTACTGATATTAGCTCGATTACTCCAAGCTTTTTCTGCAATAGCATGTATAGCAGAGCCCATCCTAGAACTTACTAAGCTCATAATATCTACAGTCTTATCTAAGCCTTTGTTTTGATGAGCTAGTATTAATGCTCTAAGAGGCTTAAGTAAAGATGTAGCACTAATAACGTTTTCACGTTTATCATAATCGTAGTCATCATGCATTAGCCATACAGCTAACGGCAGTGACACGTTGTCTTTGTTGGTATATTTAAATGCCATCAATTATCTCCTTTATTTTTTCAATACTTGCGTTGTTGGGTAAAGTAAATTGTTTATCCCAAGACTTACCTATTTCTAGATTAGCCTCCATCATTACTTCATTCGAGAAAATGCTCGGATGAGCATTCCATTGCATTTCTTTTATCAGTGTGTCATTTAAAAACTTCACAGACATCGGATCATCCTTAACTAGAAAATAGGCTGCATCATGAATTGTGTTGATTGGATATATATCATACACCATATCAGACTGCTCTAATATATTATTTGTAGCAATTAGAGCCCTATTAATTAGCATACCCCAAGACTGTGTTACAGCATTGTTTGCGCTTCTAGACTCTGCTACAGCAGCATATGGTGTCAATGTAGTGTTGTGTACAGTTGTAGCCAATAATGGACACTTTATTCGTAATCCAAAAGCACATTCCATGTAGCCATGTTTACCTGCAAAATCAATATTTTGTTGTGTAAAGATGTCAGAAACAGAATACAAATCATGATACTGACGTTCTATTAATTGAGCTTCTTTCTTTTCGATACCAATGTTAGATACCAAAGTGTGCCAAGTACCACTGTATGTCAATGCAAAAGTGGGACCTTTAGACTTTTGTCTAAGTTGTGGGTATTTATCTTCAATAGAATTAATGCTTTCTACAGTATCTTCTATGTCAGGCATCTGGTCTTTGAAATACGTGTAAGCTCTTAAACTGTGACCATCATAACCATCAGTGTAAACTTTGATTTTGTTTGGGTCTTTAGTTAGTAGAGCATTAACTCTGTCTTCTAGACTACTAAAGTCTGCACCAGCCCATAAGTAACCTTTTGGAGCTTTAAAGCAAGACTTAATAGCTTTACCATAAATACTATTGCTTGGTAGATTCTGTAAGTTAGGGTCACTAGAACTTAGCCGTCCTGATTGTGTACCACCTAATTTAAGACTACCATGCAGATAGCCATCAGTTGTGTATTTCTTAAATGCTTTAATAAATGTACTTAGTATTTTACTAGTCTGACCAATGCCTATCAGATGCTCAAGAATTTCTTTGTGAGATTCTTTTTTAGCTACATGTAACAGCTTTTTAAGTGTTTTAGCACCTGTAGCTGGTTGTTTAGTATCTGTAAAATCAATAGGTTCGTACTCTAGTTGATTGTAGAACAGCTCTCTAATATTATTATTTGATTTAGGATTAAAAGCTAAATCTATAAAGTCACTGTAAGGCCTACATTTGCGTTTAAGCTGGTTATTGACCTCAGTCATAGTCTTATGTCGAAATGCCCAATTAAACTTAATAATCTCAGGATATTTGGCGATAGCTGCTACATGTTTATCATGTTTATCAGTCAATTCTTTTTCAACTTCTAAAACTTTAACACTATCTATAGGTAAACCAACTAACATCATCTTAAGTAAAACTTCAATTGATGGTTGGAATATAGTAGTGTACGGTTCTATTAAGCCTTCTGTTAATACTATATCTTTGTATTTTGTATACACATGCCATGTAGCTAGACAATCTTTAAGATTGTATTCTAGTAAAACTTCTACAGGTAATGCACCTGCATCTTTTACATTTACACCATAGTTGCCTGCAAATTCTAAAGAATTAGATTTCAAATCAAGTTTGATCTCAGTTCTACTGTTTTTAGCAATGTACGTATACAGCATGCTATCTTCTACATTTTTAAATGCATATAAACCTTTGTGCATCTCGACACGAGACCCTGGTTTATCTGGAAAGAACTGATGGATGATGTGTTTACAGTCAAATAATGCATTGTGAAATATCATTTCACCAGCATACAAAATAAAAAATTGTCTAAGTAATTTTTTATTTATATGTTTCATGTAGATAACACCACCGTTATGCTTATCCCAAGCAAAAGCGATACTTAAAATTTCGCTGCCTAGATGCAATCCTGTAGTTTCTATGTCAATAGTAAGTGCAGGTTTAGTCATAAGCTTAATTAGAAAATCTTCTACTTTATCAGGTGTAGTAATATATTCAGCACTGTGAATAATGTCAGGTTTTTTAAAACCTGTAATAGCAGTTAAGCCTTCTGTAATAAGTTCTTCATTAGTAGGATTGTAAAATAACGCTCTGTAGTTAGGTACTACAACAGCTTTAAAGTTTTCATAACCATCTAATTTAGGTTTTACTGTCTCACCATAACAATCGTTAACTTTAGTTTTCTTTGTTAGCCACTTGAAGTAACTAGTATCAGCAACAATAAGATTTTGTACAGTACCTAGCTTATTAATTTTAGATAATAGCATTCGTAAATAAGCTTTACCTAATTCTGCTTTTACTTTACTATCTTCATATAAAAGACCGTACACTGCAATATTATCTTGGCTCATTCCTCTAGATTCTAAAGGGCCAACGTAATGTTTATAGATATCACTTTCTACAATAGCATCTTCTTTAATTAGAATAAGCGTAGTAATATCTCCATTACCGAAATGGATACTTTTCATAATAATCCTTTAGTTAGTGAAGAGTGTCAGATGTAGTGTCTATAGCTTCTATGTCGTGAAACATACTTAAAAGTTCGTAAGACTTTTGTAAATAGACCTCTGAACGTTCATGATAATATTTAATTGCTGCTTCTGTATCAACAGTTTCAAAGTCTGTTATGTTATTAATAGCTACGTATTTTTCAAAACATAATGCTTTTGCAAGAGTTTCTACTATGTATTCTATGGGTATTTTATCCATTAGGTTTTAAATAGATTATTTCACCTACAGGCTGTGTGTGAGTATTGTTTGAATCTGTACATATCCATATTATTGGATAATCACCTACATCACGAACATCATCAGCATATAAATCAGTAAAGTAAATTAATACTTCAGGATTAATCTCATTGCAATGTTCAATTACAGGTTGAAAATCTGTTCCTCCACAACCATGAAACTTTAAATCTAAAATGTTATCATACCTTTCTATGTCATAGATGTTATGTATTTCTGCATCACAATCTATGATAGTTAATTTTTCAGGTTGAAAAGTATCACGTATGTTTTCTATTTCACTTAACATTGCAGTCATTTCTTGGTCACAAACACTACCACTAGTATCAATAGCTACTACAACTTTACCAAGAGTATATGATTGTTGACTAGGTAAATAATAATTAGGATAAAACCTTTTATTAGGTTTGACCCAGGAATAATCATCTTTTACTAAATCAGACATAAATCTTTGTAAGATTTCATACCAAGGTAGTTTAGGATTAATAAGATCATCGATAGCTCTTGCTATTTCTCCAGGAATTTCACCTTTATCTTTATTAGCAATCTTAGATTGTATTTGAGCTTTGATAATCATGTCTGTAATCTTGTCATTTACGTCATCAGAACTTAGTCCTTCAGGTGCTTCTAACAAGTCTTCATCAAAATTATCACCACCATGAGCATCTTCAGGTTCAGCCTCAATGATGTTGTAAACTTCTTCAGTAGACATATCTTTAAACCTTTCATCGTATAAACCACCTTTAGGTATAGTAAAACCTGCTTGTGTAAGCATGTAATTAATAACGTAATCACCTGCTTTGTTCCACAGCATTTTATCTCTGCTACCAAGTCTGGTTAAATGATTAAAAGCTACATGCCACACTTCGTGTGCCAGTAGCCCAGTACGTTCTTGTGGTGTTAATTTCTCAAGAAACTCTGGGTTGTACAAAATAGATATACCATTTGTACCAGCAGTAGGCAACTTATCAGTAAAAGCATGTTTAAGACTAAGACAAATAGTAGATAAGAAGACTGATTTAGTCATCAAATCTATTTTTGCATGTCGTAAATGGACTTCTGATTCATTAATATCCATAAGATTATCCAAATAGCTTATCTGCGTTCTTTTCTATCCAGTCTTGAACGATTGGATTTTTCTTAAGCTCAGGTGCTATAGAGTAGATGTCTTTTAATACGACAACTTGAAACTCAATTGGTAGTTTTTTAATGACTATCATAAGAGGTTCAATTGTATCATCATTAGAATGATGACTTATTAAAGTAGTCATTGCATACTGATGTCCTGGTTCTGATGGAATGCTTACAACAGTAGGATTTTCTATCATATCTTCGATAGTAGGCAAATCTTTGTAAACTTCACAGAAAGCTCTGAATTCAGTAGCTGGACCTTCACCTACAGTACCTGTAAGAACTGCATGGTCTGTTCTGTTAAATTTAACTTTATCTTTGATAATCTTAGATAAGAACTCCCATGTACGTGGTGACGCAAATGTATCATCAGCATGACTTGGATTAAATTTGTGTAATAATTCTGGTCTAAACTTAATAAATGAAATGACTCTATGGTCAACATTATTAGTATGAGCCCATTCTAACCAAGCCTCTGGATCTACCATAAGATTCAAGTGAATCATTCTAGATTGCATAGCAGTAGATAATCTATTTACAATAGCTTTATCTGTTGCTTTGTTGCCTGCACATACAATAGCTACACGCTTGTGTAAGTTATGAGCACCTATTTGTCTATCTAAGACTAGCTTGTAAGCTGCTGCTTGAATAGATGGTGGTGCTGCATTGATTTCATCTAGAAATAACAACCAGCCATCATGTCCTTCTGGAATCTGGTCTAGTTTTTCTAATGGAAATGTAGTTGGTGGTGCATAATCCATGCGTTGTCCATCACTTTGCAGTGTAGGAAAGCCATTCAAATCAGTAGGGTCTGACTGTGCTAGCCTGACATCTATCAATTTAAGATTATGTTTTTTAGCAACTAACTTAACAATGTCAGACTTACCAATACCTGGTGAGCCTACTAACATAGGTGTTAGTTTAGATAGTAATACACTATCAAGTGCATCTATCATTGCTGAAGATGAGATTTCGATCATTATTGCTCCTTAATTATTTAGTAAGTTTTCAGTTAGACGTTGTTTAAGATTGCCTGGTACATCAGGTTGTTCAGGAATATCTAGGTTTAGTTTAGGTTGCCTAGGTGCTCTAGGTGGTTCAGCTGGAATATATTTTTGTAATGTACTTGGAAATACTTTACGTAACTTAGAAGTAGTATTGTTAATTTCCATAGTTTTTTCTAAATAATCATCCATAGCTCGTTTTTCTTGTCCAAGCTCATAGTCTTCAAGACGTAATGTAATAACTTCGTCATACATACCTTCTTGTAAAGGAACTGCTGTTTCTTTAGAATTCCAACCACTACCTTTTTGCATGATAGGTAAACCTGCGTCAACAAACTGAGTCCAAACTGTTATATCAGCTTTCTTTTCATAACCTTGGTCATCAAGTCCCATAGGTATCATAGGCACTTCCATCTTAATTGCTTCACCTGTACAAACCATATCGTTTGGTAATTGATTAATAAGTGGCATAAAAGGTTTAATCCATTCAGAATGATTACGTAATACTAATGCACCTTTCTTATCATCAAGGCGTTGTTTATTAGCATCATATAAATCTTTAAGAATAGCTTTCTTAATATCATATTGCTTTTGGTGCGATAATCTCATGTATCCTCCTTCGGTTTATTAATAAGATTAGTTAAATGGCTGGAAGCCATGTTTGAATTACGTGCTTTATCACGTGCTTTTACATACTTATCTGTGTAATCCATGCTGTCTGCCTCTGGATCTACAGGCATATAATTTGAATCTAAGTAGCCTTCTTGTTTTGCCCACTCAGCGTAAGCTTTTACTTGTCCCATTTTGTTCTCCAAATAGTTTCTGCAGTTGCATAATCAGCTTTAGATAGATTTTTCCACCATAAGCCTTGCATATCTATAACATTACCAATAAGATTAGAATCATCAACGTTACCATTTTCAGTTATTTTGTATATATCACCTTGTTGGTTAATGTATAAATGCACACTTTTTAATAATATAAAGTTATCTTCCATTATGTCTCCGCTGTAAAGTTACAATCCTTATCAGGATTCTCGTTAAAATAAACTAAAATTTGCATGCCTAAACGTAACCTGGCATAAATTTGTAGTTGACTAATACAGAAAGCCTCATTAATTACAAGACCATGTTTAAATCTGTAATATTCAATAACCATTGACTCACTGTAACCGTTTTGACCTTTTTCTTCAAAAAACTCTGAAAGGATTTCATAATTGTTACGCATTTGTTTTTTGCATAACTCTATACCTTCCTTTACCTGGTCAATATCAGAAAAACGAATAACATAATCAATATAACCTTCATGATAATCACTGTCTGTATTCTCCTCTGTAATGTCCATTGCCCCAAAATATAAAGGGTCACTTGAATCTTGTACCGCAAACCAAAATTTGCCACTGATGTCACCATCGTAATGTCTACCCATTAGTCTTCTCCTAAGTTTGGATATATTTCTATATTTTCTAATAATAGTTCAGTTCGATTTCTAGCATTATCTTTATATAACAATGCAGGTAAAGTGTGTACTTTAATCTGGTCAGATATAAGAAACTTATCGGCTGAATATATAATTTCAAAACCTCCTTTTAATCGAACCATGTCGATACCAGGATGTCCTTGTGATGTAGAGACAACATTAGTAGCAAAGAATACATTTTCTTTTGCACTTATTTTGTATAAAACATCCATAGCAGGCTTTATATCATTGAATTGTAAGATTTCCATTATTTTACAAATACAAGATTTTGTAATGCTCTAGTGCAAGCAACATAATACAAGTTGTCTTCTTGTTGTTTCTCCCATTGTGATTCTGATTTTTCTTTGAAATAATCACAAGTGTCAGGTTTAATAAAATAAACTGTGGGCGATTCAAGACCTTTAGCTGCATGAATAGTCATTAGTTTTCTACAACTAGCATTATCTGAATGATAAGCTAGATCGCTAATAAACTTAGCAATATCAGCAGGACTTTGAGCTATATTAACAATAGCCAATAGACTATCGTATTTATTTTCAATGCTAGTAGCACTCCATTTATTATTTTTAGCTCTGTCAATTTCTTTTTCGTATAAATCAATAATGTTTTCTCGCATACGAGTAAGGTTATTAGCTCCGTTAAATACTTTATTTAAGTCTTTTTTAAGCTGAGTAATGAATGTACCACCAATTGAGAAATGAAGGTTTTCTTGGATAAATTTGTAAGCTAGTTTGACTAGATTACTATTTGTTCTACTAAGAATAAAACATTCATCTGGAAAGTCTATGTCATAGTTACCATTCACTGCATCAATTTGACCACCTGTTTTACTGCTTGTTATAGCAGGTACTATATGTTTAACAGTATTTACAATTTCTTGTGGACAGCGAAAAGTTTCTGTTAACTCATACTCAACAGGCTCGTAATGTTCTTTAATTCTATCTATAGCATATGGATCACTACCTCTGAAACCATAGATTGCTTGATTAATATCACCTACAAACACAATGCGTTTAGTAGGTATACAAGATAGAATGCTATTTGTTGAGGGTTTAAATCTTGGCATTCATCAATAAGAACAATGTCATATTCTTTTGATTTCCAGCCATTGTCAATAGGATATTGCAACATGTCTTCACCACTAACTACATTAGTGTTGTCTTTACCTATAGCCATAATATCTTTAGCTTCATTGATAAAGCTATGACTAACTTTAAATCTGTTACATGTTTCTTGCCATGAAGCTTGTGAAATATTACCATTCATACACATATGTTTAGTAACTAATGATGTAGGACTGGGACTTCTAGGGTTAATTTTGTTGTATTTATTAAAATCAACAGAAGCATATGGATAGTTTTGCTTTACCATACTTAAGCCAAAAGCATTAAAAGTTTTGCAGGTCCAACCTATTGGTAGCTTAGGCACTACATCTTTTACAATAGCTTTATTGAAAGCTAGATAGATACCTTTATTGTATTTTGTAGCTAAATGCATAAGCGTAGCAGTTTTACCACTACCAGCTACAGCATTAACTAATACAGTAGGCTCAAGACTATCTACTACTGTTTGTTGCTCAACAGTAAGATTGTGTTGTTGATTGCCTGAAAGAGTAAATCGTTTCATTATCTATCCTCAATTAAATTTTCTGTACGGTACACATTT
>JGI24006J15134_10001724_pt1 | contig 12321 bp, 20 predicted proteins | sample LinPmetageLP53_FD_15134 | JGI IMG/M metagenome (IMG submission 15134) | reverse complement strand
TCTTACAATTACTAAGACCTACAAAGTTTAGCTACGTCTTCCTCTACAGTGTGCCCGACATTCTTTAAATATTCTACCACTGCTCCCAGTACATGGGTATTAGGATAATCTTTTTTCCATGTATCTAAAGCGGTGGTAAGAGTTTCTCTTTTTATGTAATCAATTTGTGTTACTATTTTACCATCTGTGTTAACTTTTACGGATAGTTCAAACAGGCTTGCTTCAGCCATCTTATCTTTCCAATCTTCCTAGTCTGTGAAATAGATTTAGAAGTTTTTCTTCTACTTCTTTATCAGGGGGTGACGCATACTTTATGTAATAGGCTATAACTTTTCTAATTAACCCAGCATCCTCTGTAGCTATTATAGGTTTAGCACACTTCACTATATATCCACCAACTCACACACTCCGGCAGTACAGGCTAATTCCTGTGATCCCTTCGTGTTATCTTCCTTTTCAAAGTCCTGTAACTTTTTCCAATCTAAAGTTGCGGGCATTTTTTTTACAAGTTTCTTATATTCTTTCTCAGTTATATCTTGATAGGGAGCCTGCTGATACGTATGGTCGGAAAAGGGGAGAAAGGAGACACCACTAAGGTATTCAAAATTTTCCCAACACCACGCACCAACAGGTACCCACTCATTTTCCTTTACCGAAATAGTAACAGAAGGCTTATGCTCACACCAGTGCTTTGCATAAATCTTCCATAACTCAAGCTGTTCTATTGCAGTCATATCGTTTCTGCAAACAGAACCTAGGGGTGCTTTCATCGGAAAGGAGAATACTGTAGTATGTTCTGGTTTCATAACATCTGGCTCACTTGGTATACCAGAGTTAATTAAAAATTCAGTGAGGGGATCTTTGTTATCTCCTCGTACTGTTCTTATATAATAAGGGTTGTGTCTTGCGTGTATACCACTAGCACTGTCTACTAACTGACTGACCGTACCAGAAGGTTTGACACAAGTAATAGCTGTACTTTGGTTTATACCAAACTTGAGTGCCCAATAACTATTGGCCTCTACAGCAACACCCTTTAAAGTTTCTAATCTTTTTTCTAACCCACCTTCTTTGCCATTTAACAGTGTGCTATCCATAATTCCTGTAAGAGACACACCGAGCAGTCTTTCTTCTTCTGTATTGTCTTGCCATCTCTTTCTTAGGTATCCAAAGTTAGTAAAGGTAGATTGTATTGTGCCTAGTAATGTGGCAATTCGTATTTTCTTACTAAGGGTAGCCACCGTATCACCGGCACGTACCACCACCTCTGTAAGATTACAGAATTGATTAGGTCGTAGTATAATTTCACTACAAGGGTTAGTACCAAAGTCCCAACTGGCATCCCGCCTACCATTCTCAGCAGCCTTTGCCTGTGCAGAAGCCCTACTAAAGATACCCCTTTCACCGGATTTACTTTCATATAAAGACAGCCACTCTTTCATAAAGATACCTGCGTCTGGTTTCTCTGTATAAGCAACGGAGTTATTAGCCAGTGCTCTCTCTGGGTTTGTTTCCCACCAAGCACCAGACTTAGCGGCACGCACTCGTTGGTCGGATAAATTAGATAAAGATATAAGGGCTGATCTACGTACACCACCCACTACTACTACCTCACCCGTCTTACAAACTATATCGTGGCACTCCATGGAGGAAAGCTTTCTCCCCCTTGATTCTTTAAACTTCGTAATAGTAAAGTCAAAAAGATCTACAAGAGGCTGGGGCCCACTAGCTCTACCACCAAATGTTTTAAGTCTTGTACCAGCAGGTCGTATCTTTGACACGTTAATTTTAGGTACTCTTCCTGTGTACAGATAGGATACTAAATCTCTGAACCCTTTTGCCCAACCTTCTTTAGAATCCACAACGGATATCACATCCTCTGTATGTTCAAACTCTACATCAGGCACAGTAGGCAACTTATCAACGTACTGTCTCTCTACAGAGAAACCTACTCCAGTGCCATTCATAAGGATATACAGCACCTCATCAAAAGCTCTCGGACTATCTATCGGTATATACGAGCAGTTATAGCCAGCAATGTGCTCTCTCTCTAAAGCTTTACCGGCTGTCATCAGTGCTCTCATAGAGGGCATAACCCCTAATGACAGTATAGCTTCTTCCATATCCTCCCAAGATTTTTCATCTACTCCTTCTACATTTTGACGAAAGAAAGATATAAGTCTATCTACTGTCTCACTCCAACTCTCTCTTCTTCCTTCTTTCTCTAGCCACCGAGAATATCTAGACATATGTATAAACGACTGATATTCTGTTGGTAAATAATTTCCTCCTAGTAACGATGCCATCTAATCTTCTCCATATTCTAATTCTAATATTAATTCTGCATAATGTATGACTTTTCTTATGTCCTCTGCCCCGTTCTTTTTTCTATGACGAGATATATACTTTACAATATTTCCCTCAAGGAAGTCAAGTTTATTTTTTGAAATGTATTCAATGGGCATAATTTTAAAATCTATGTAATGATCACCGCCTACCTGCCTATCTTTTCCTTTTACAGATTGCCTGATCATATCATTGTGGCTATTAAATTCTTTTTTCTTTCTTTTTGAACTACTACTGATCATCATCTTCTCCAAATATAGATATGATATTATCTCTCTGTATACGTGGGGTAGGTTTTGTCCTGTCCATAACGCTATCAATTATAGGGAGTTTAGTTTCGCCTCTCATCTCCTCCAGTATAACACTTTGCCCTCTTTCCTTTATCATATCCATATCATTGGCCAATAAAGACAGTACACCCCTAGAAAGAATGTAAGATAGATCTACATAATTATCACCAACATTGTGTGTGTCTATTACAGCGAGGCTAACCCCATCCTCCCCATCCGGTTTAAGCAGTATAACATACATGTCCGAGGGGAGTCTATCTCTGTAACCGTTTAGATCTTCCTTATTCATCTAACCACTCTTGTGGTAAAAATCCTTCGCACCATTTAAAGCCGTACCGTTCACACCACCCAGCATATGTAGTTTTAGAACCCTTATAAAGTTTATTACTTGCTCTCATAAACAAGAATCTTAAATCAATTTCTGGGTGTTGTTTCTTAATCAACAGGTGTTTACCCCTGTCTGCTGTAGAGAAGAGACCTTTTGCCTCTATAAGGAAAGCTTTACCATCTATAGTAAAGTCAGGATTATAAGTAGAATGCCTAACATAATCTATTTTCTCCGATTCATATTTAAATTTTATATTATTTCTATTGAAAGCTACAGCGATAGACAATTCAAAGTCTGATCGGTAGCCGTGATGTCTTAGTACCATTATACCCTCGGCAAGTTTTTAAATATTATTTCCTCAAACTTATCATTGAAATATTTGAAAGTTTTAGGTGCACTCTGTTTTAGAATGCTACGGTGTTCTTCTATTCCTGTCCAGTGTAAAACTACTAAACTATCTCGTTTTTTTGCTTTTATAGCTAATATATCTAAATCATAATCTATTTTCTCCATGTGTTCTTCAAGCCTATCATCACCCCAAGGCTCGTCTAGGTCAAATGTCTGCGACATTCTTATGGGTATACCATTAGGTCTATTACGTAATTCTTTTATGATACTATCCCCACCAAAAAGTTTATCACATTCTTGGTAGGCAAAGTATACGTTTTCATTTACATAACTATCTCCTATGGTTACTTCTGTAGACAAGTATATCACAACACAATCTCTCTTTTCTTTAATTTTGTATACCAAACAAATGGTCGTTGGGTTGCTTGTGTTCCTACTTTCTTGTGCAACTGTGAGTCAGGCCAACATTGAGCCCGATAATCACAAAAACCACACACGGAGTGCATTACTCTGTTTCCTGTAGCAACTATCTCACCTTTCCTTGGACCGCTCTGTACACGGAAAGTTTCTTCTTTGTCTTTAAACTCTTTCTTCAAAGGCTTATCTGCCAACATTATTTTAGCAGTTTTTTTAGCTTTTGCTATCTGCTCTGCACAGTCTTCTTCTTGTTGGTCTGGTGCTTCACAAACAGCCCACTCACCCGAGGCTTTATCTACAACAATCCACCCACCAAAAGGCATGTTCTTTGCTTTGCTGTACAGGTGTGCTTGCATGATATATCCAAAGGTGTCATCTTCTTTTACCTTATTGTACCCACCAAACTCTCCGCCAAACTTCTTGGAAAAAGCATAGGGGGATGCTGATTTTATATCCCACACTTTGCCATCTATGACAACATCTAGTGTACCATTAAGTTCACACACATCTAGATCTAACTTAACTCTCTCTTGTTCGGATTCTATATTTACTCCGGCAGACTTTAAAACCACCATAGAGATAGCCTCTATTATATCTCCAAATAAAAAACGCATGATAGAATTGTACTGCACCTCTTTAGGAGATCCATTTTTATCATGCCATTGCTGACACATGGGTCTGCCCAAGCCACTCATACGTAGAGAGTAGTCGCTCTTGCCACGAGACAATTGCTTAACTAGGGCATTACCACAGTCATTCTTAAAGTTTTCTAAAAGTTGGGGGTCTAGATCAATGCCTTCTTTAGTGGCACGATCTAGTAATCCCTGTACTTTCATTAAGATAGGGCTAAACATAGCCTATCCTGTAGCAGAAAGAACGTCACCGAAGTCATTTAAGTCTCCAAGTTTAGCATTCTTTTCTTTAGCTTCTCTCCACTGTCCCATCACTTTATTGTTGATGGCTTCTTTAGTTTCAAAGAACTTAGTCATTAGCTCTTGGTCTGTATCCTTTATTTCTACAGTTTTAAGTGTAGCCATTACAGGAACATAGTAAGAGTTGCCAGCCATTTTTCTTCTAGCTGTAGTTGCTTTGTTGACAACAGTACACATGATTTGTTTCTGTCTAGCAATCATTTTAATGTGATCACTTACAGGTATGAAACTAGAACCACGGATGTACCAAACAGATGGCACTTCATCAGGCATCACTACCTTATGGCCATCAGCATCTACAGGATCAACTAGCTGTACTGTGTTGTACAGGATCTGGTTACACTTCACACTCTTGTGTAAATTCATTTCCGGACTATCTTTAGCGAGACCAGCCGCCTCATCTTTAGTTAGTCTGCCACAACGCATATTACCTTCTGTATCGTAGAAGTCAGCACCGAGACTTGTCGTCTGTATAGTCTGGCAACCAAAAGACCCCTGCTCTACATCCCATCTACTATATGTAAATAACCTGTAGAATATTCTTATGTGGGCTTCTTTTGCATAGGCAGTTACCCCATCCGGCAGTTTTAAAGAAAACTGTCCTCGTGGAATAGTTTTACCATCGTTGTCCTCTTCTGCGTGGTTTATGGCTAGGCGAGGAAGACTCTGGCCTTCGTTGTTACTTACTTCTTGACCGGTGAGTGTAGCGAGTTCTGCCACTGACATATCTTTCAGTGAAGGTGCTACGTTTGCTTTATTAGTTACAACATCGTTTGACATTATAATTTCTCCTTTAGTTTAGATTGTTAAAACTTCATCCATATCAAGCCAATCTTTACCAATTTTCAATTCAATACCAACAGGCATGTCATAGTCAACATTGTATCGTTTCTTAGCTTCAGATTTTATACTCAACATAGACTCCGCTAAAATTTCAATCGCCTTCTTTTCCTCTTGTGGAAAGACATCAAGGACAATTGAATCATGTACTGTATTACATACTACAGACTGCATGTCGTTGTCAAACAAAACTTTTCGTAAGTTTATAAGAGCAAGCGGGAGCAAGTCTGCAGTAGCAAATCCCTGTACAGGATAGTTCTTTATGGCGGTAGCGTGTGTAGAACCCCCATAAAAGTTCCTACGAACGTGAGGAAAATGATAAATCCTACCAGAAGGAAGGGTGATTTTTTTTGTCTTAATTGCTTCGTCTTGTAAAGAGACGTGCCATTTAGCAACATCTGAATATCTGGCCTTGAAAAGATCGTAGTACGCAACTTCTTTTTCTGTCCCATAAGTGCCTCCGTATAGGGGTTTAAATGTGTGTGCTTTTGCCTCTTGCCTAGAAACTCCTAGAGCCTCTGCAGAAAAAGTATGCACATCAAAACCTTTTCGCACATCAGCATACACCTGTTTGTCCTGTGCAAGAAACCCTGCCACTCTAAATTCTAACTGACTGTAATCTCCTTCCAGTATCTTTCCACCTTCCCAACGAGATATAACACAAGCCCTTACAGGAAAGGTTGTACCTCTTGGCATGTTCTGAAAGTTTGGATTACGAGATGATAGTCTTCCTGTAGCCGTAACACATTGCATATAGTGTGGGTGTATAAATCCTTTACTATCTAAGCCCCTCTCTATACCATCTACAAATGTTCTTAGGTAAGTACCTATGGCATTGTACTTTATATAGGCACTGATAAATTTCTTTTGCTCATCGTTAGCAGACATAGATAGACTCTCTAAAGTTGGTCGGTCTGTTTTAAATCCATGTGTACTAACATCATAAGCATCTCTAGGTACAAGTTTGAATCCACCCACCTGTCCTGTAGATTTAAACACCACACCATCAGCGTTGCAAGTCTTACAAATTCTTTTAGCCTTACCTACCGTGCCATCCTTTTTAAGAGGGTTAAAGTATCCTCTGCCTCTACAGGCACCACACTGGTGAGACTCGGTGTGTGGTAGTACCTTTGTATAAGTTCTTACCTTTTTAATAAAATCATCTTTGCTATGTTTACGCACTCTCTTCTTTCTCTTTGTACTGCCGTACTGCTCATAGCCCAAATTAAATGTGCTTGCCCAATATTTCTTATCTGTTACTCCTCTGCTGTACAAGACTTTAGATCTATCCTCTGGGCTGTCTAAATTTATAGGAGTATCTCCCATTGTACGTTTAACTTCTCTCTCAAGAAACTCATGTAACTCATTGTATTCATTACTATATTGCTCTCTAATATCTGTAAGTGCTTTCACACTAACTTTCATACCAGTATTTTCCATCTCGGTAAGAACCTGACACATCTCATTCATTAAACCTACAGTAGGTGCAAGACCATCTTTTACTGCCTGTTGCTGTGCAGTGTACAATTGTTTTGTAACTTCCACATCAGCCCTGCCATACTCCTCTACAATATCCCAAGGGATGTAGTCAAAAGATACACCATCTTTCATGTACTGTGCAGTTAAGTCGGTACGTTTCTCATCTAAATCATACCTCTTGGCTGACTCAGATAAAGACAGAGCAATTTTATCTCCACCGTGTATAACATACTCAGCTATCATCGTGTCGTATAGCTTCCCTGTATAGGTAAAGTTACAAGCAAGGAGCCACTTCAGGTCAAACTTAATGTTATGCCCTACTAAAACTTCTGTATTATCCAGAACTTTCTGCAGTATAGCAAAGCCATTCTCTGTTGGTTCTTTTTCTGTGTGAGTGAAGCAGAGGTAGCCCTCACTGTCAGGGCGATAAATCTTTTTCTCTGTAAAGGGAGCTATTATATCAGAACCTACAACACTGTACCCCACAGACACCAACATGTTTCCTGTATAAGGATCAAGGTCTAACTTACCTGACTCATCTTTTTTATATGTTGTTTCTATGTCAAGAACGGTTATCATTTCACCACCACTTCCGCATCCGTTTCTATCCATACTTTTGCCCCACAAGACAGGGGTTTATCTGGCCTGTACACAACTTTGCTGTTTCCTAATATATTTACTTCGTGACCATAGGTATTGTCTTGATAAGTTTTAATAGTTAGTACAGGCTTATTCTCATTGTTCTTTTTGTTGCTTCTTATAACGTGTTGATTTACGTGTATTCTTTTTTTCATCTTACCCACACCATCTCCATACTTTCATCCCCCCACCAATTACCAAACCCAAAGAATGTCTCTCTAGGGTGAAACTCTACGGCCATACCGTAGTTTTTATACCCCCAAGCAAATGGTATAAAATCCTCTAACAAAAGTCCAGAAGAAATAATTTTATTTTTTAAATCAGCAACAGCAGGAGGTTTTCCAAGAATTAAAGAACCTATCTCTTTGCCATCCAAATCATACTTAATCTCTTTGGGGTGGTTGTAAAAATATTTATGTTCTAGTTCCATAGTTTTTGGTAAGTATTGTTTCCATGTTAAATTTTTATTAAAAGTACTAGGTGCTTTCTCCTCATAGTAATCGGTTAGTTTTTTTCCTACAAATTTAAAATGATTATAGTTTTCGTCAGAATAGGTAAAAGAATCAAACTTTCCTTTGTCAACCATAAATACAGAATGACTGTAGAATATTTTTTTAGTGCGTATTAAATCTTTAACCTGTTTAATTTTATAAAACTTTGCAATTTGTCGCAGTTCTATCATAACATCTTTATGTAGTTTTTCCTGTATAGTAAAGTTGTTACGTATCTGTCTGCCTAACAGCAGAGGTTTTCTCATTTCATATTGTTCTTTACAGGACATCTATTGATCTCGCAGACTTTGCCACGTTTTCTATAATATCATACTTGCCACTTTTATAATTTTCATACTTAAATAGAAGTTCATTAAATTTAACTTTAACGTACTCATACACTCTCATATCAAATTCATCTTCTGTTATGTCTTTTATTTTTTCAATATCAAAGTCCAATGTTTCTGAAAAGCCATTGTAAGAAGTCATCCCTTCACACCAATATTTAATAGCTACTTTAGATTCTACGTAATTAATATTGGTAATTTTATAGTTAAACTTCATGATCTTCTCCACTGTACAGAAAGATAGGTGTTCCTTCACCCATCCATGATCCTACCACGTTGTACTCAAAGTATTCCATAGCTTCTTCGTCTGTCATTCCATCTTTCATAAGTATGGCTACGCATTTGTCAGCATCGTAAACTAACAAATCAGACTGTCCGCATCTTCTACCTAACCCTAATATTGCACCATCAAATCCCTCGGCCTTTAATATCACAACTCATACCTCGCTCTGTATATATCAATAGAGCAGGTCACTGTGCCGTGCCACCCGTTAAGTTTATTCTTAGATACACAAAGATGTCGTATATAATCTTCCTCCTCACCATAGTTCTTTCCTATACCTATAATAATGTCAGCCTCCGCAGCCTTTCCTGTCCTACTATTTTCTAGCATACTGAAATCTACCTCTTGTCTACCCTGTGCATCGTAGGATGCTTGTGATACTGACCAAAGTAAAACCTGCTGTTTCTTAGCCATTGTTCTTGCCCCCTCATACAGGGCTTTTAGCTTTTCATCCGTTCTGGCAAAGTTACCACTAATGGCCACCTTATCTAACTGATCCACCATTACCACATCAGGCTTATGTATGTCAATAAATTTTTCAATCTCTGATAGTGTAATGCCTCTACCCTCTAACAATTTAAAGTTAGGTTCTATCTCTTTCTTGTATACATCCATAGAGTCTTCTAAGTTTGTTTTCATCTCATCAATGGATCGTTTAAGGTACGCAGAGAATACTCTTCCTTTGACTAGCCTTCCGGGTTCTTCGTTAGCAAAGTATGCCACCTTAAATCCCTGCTTAATGTACTCTGCAACTAAGTATGTACAGAAGGTTGTCTTTCCTGTCTCTGGCCTAGCAAATATAATTCCTAAGTTTCCTCTACCTGCACCGCTTATTCTGTCAGCCAAAGATTGTAACTCAAACTTAAATTCAAACCCTTGATCCCACCCCTCTACATAATCCTTCACATCATCTTTCACTTCTTGGTAGTTTCCTTCCTCTTCAGGTGTATTATCTATAGCCGTGTCAACCAAAGTTCTCAATGACGTAAAGTCGTCACTGTTGCCTAACCAAATGTCAGCGGATAAGTCACTAATCTTGTGAGCCTTGTCTTTCTTCCAGAAGTCAATGATTAAATCTTTTAGAATGATTTTGCTACTTGGCATAAACTTACTAAGCTCTCGTATAACATCTTCTATAGGTTCTCTTGATGACTCTGGTAGTGCAGGATACTTATTCCTGTGTAGCTGTATCAGAGTATTAACATCTAAATCACTCTCGTACTTCTGTTGGGCAAAACTGATGGTGTCAAAAATTGTCCCCACACCATTGGCAAACATTTCTTTAGACACAACCTCTGCTGTATCCTTATAAAATTCGTTAGATAAACACGCTGATAGTATTTGTTTCTCAAGTGACATTGAACTTCTCCCTTATTTGTTCTGTACTCCACCTTTTTATGTCTCTGTCTAGTAACACTAACTTTGTCTGTACATGAATGTTTAGTTCATGCACCATTTTCATTGCCTTTTTTGAAGCATCTTTGTCTAGTGCTATTGTAACTCGGCTATAACCCTTAACATATTTTAAATATTCTGTCAACAAACTTGTACCCATAAGAGCCATGCCCTGTACATTAGCAAATGTCAATGCACAAGCAGAAGCACAGTCCTCTACAATTACAAGGTACTTGCTGTCATTTGTTGTTACAAACGGCACACGAGATGATGCATACCTTTTCCATTTTGGTTTGATATTTGTCAGCGACCTACCAACTGCATCTACCAACGTCTTGTCTTTGTATACAAGAAAGACACACCTGTCCTCCTTGACATCATAGCGAATGTTAGCAAACCTATTTTTGTAAGCATGGTAAGCCTGTACAGACTTTAAGTAGTCAACAACTCTTTGACTTCGGTCTAGGCCTACCCACTGTTTGTTATATACAGATAAGTCTACCTTTTGAGGTGTTTGATTTTTTGTCCTAGACGATGTCTGAATAAGATCGCCCGTTTTTGTAGTCCCTCCAACTGAACAGTCAGCATGGTAGCAATTATACAGCAACCTGCCAGAACTATTAGTGACATTGAAAGTATTTTGATGATGGCAAACAGGGCAACTGCCTCTGTAAGTTTCATCAGTGGGTATAGATAGTGCCTTAACAAATGTAGCAACATCAGTTTCTCCTACCATAGTATTCTCCTTCTCTCCATTACTAGTACCTTTTTATAAAAACTATGTCAACAAAAAAAAAGTACTTGACAGGAAATTTTGTAAGGTCTACCTTTAGTTAAACTTATAAGGAAACATATATGGAAGAACATAATATAAAGGTAACTGAAGGGTTTATTAAAGAGTTACTTGAATTATACAATAAGTATGTGTTACTAGGAATATCTAAGGTTGATATGATAGGTGTAATAATAAATACATTAGCTGGTCTGTACATGACAATGGCCATTGAATTTAACGAGGAGGAGGAAGACGAAAATGACACTATACACTGAAGCACTGGTAACTCCAGTAATTAAGCGCACTGTAGGGCAGAAAATATTTAAAGCTAAGTTTGTCAAAAAGAATGGCGAGGTTAGGGAAATGAATTGTAAACTGGGAGTTAAGAAACACCTCAAGGGTGGCATAAATGTCAACGACCATATTCGGTACTTAACAGTATTTGATATGGCAAGTGGTGGCTACCGAAATATAAATCTTAATACCCTTGTAGAGATAAAATGTGGTAATAAACTTATAAAAAGATTTGTAGGCAATACAGGAAACATCTATTCTTTGGTAGATGTAAAATAAATAACTTGACAGGGAGAATATTATGTCAGAGAGTAAATTCATTACTTGGTTAGAGTCCGAGTTAAAAATAAAAGAGGAGGAAGACATGGCGAAAAAGAAGAAGTTAGAAGTGCCTATTATTACAGATACGCAGTTAAAACTTGTCAATCAAGTTAAAACTCTCATATCAGATATACAAGACAGTGGAGTAGACCATATTACTTATGCTGATATTAGTAAACTTGATGATACTTATGACGCTGTAGTGGAAGAGTCTAATCTCATGCATCAAGGTATGACTGTAGAGTACGGAGAAAATAAGGGAGATATCATACGGGCTTATTACAAAGATTTAGTCAGAGCAGACGATGCTGATGCTTGGGAAGGAAATGCTGATGACTGAAGATGTACAGGAAGAAAAAGTTTACCATAGAAGAAAAGGAATGTCCTCATTAATACTTGACGTTTTGTCAGATAAGAAATGGCACAGTGTACAGGAGGTATCACAATTAATCGGTTACCTTGAAACTGGAACGTCAGCAGGGATAAGGTCTTTACGAAAACAAAACTATGGCAGAAGGAATGTCATTGGCAAGTGGCTAGGTGGTGTCTATCACTACCGACTAGAAGAAGGAGAGTACGGAGAAACACCTTTGTCGGAGGATATGGAAAGGAGAATACCTGTTTCTTTGTAAAAAGACTTTGTACAGGGTTGATGAAAGATAAGGATTGTCAATTAAATAATATCCTTGAAAGGTAGCTACTTTCCGATAAGTTACCTGTACATAATAAATAAGAGAAAAGAGAGTTAATTCCCATTGCTCTCTTTTTTTTTGTCTAAGGGGTTGACAATGTTTTA
>JGI24006J15134_10001723_pt1 | contig 12325 bp, 23 predicted proteins | sample LinPmetageLP53_FD_15134 | JGI IMG/M metagenome (IMG submission 15134) | reverse complement strand
CTTTTGTAGGCTACCCCAAATCACATAACTACCAAGACTATACAGGCCATGTTGCCAAAGTTCAGTCAGGTAGTATGAAGAAACGGCTTAGAACAGAAAAGTATTTCTTCTTAAAATATTTCCAGTATAGCTCTGGAGTTGTACACATGAACCACCCTAAGTGGTATTATGATACACTTACAGTAATGCCACCACGCTGGGGACATACAGGTTGGAGCAATTCCAAAAACAAAGGTAGATGCTACATTAGATTTATTTATAATGCAGGTAGCGGCTACTCAATAGAAGTAGAAGGAAAAAGACAGACAACCATTAGAGACCAAAGACGACTCATCGGAGCAGGTAACTGGACTTGTATTACAGGTAAGTGCGGCAAAGATGGAAAGACTTGGTTTGCAGATACTAATACAGGCGGAAAGCCTAGAATAGTAATAGACCTTAGTATCCCCGAGAAGTATCAATACGTTGTTGATGCTACAATAGACCACCTACAACACTACTAAATTTTTATGAACTACGAACCCTTTAATACATTAGCTAGGGAATGCATTAAATATGTCAATCCAGAGTACGACTGGAGATTTATCCACGCAGACAGCTACACCCTATACTCACATACAGGCAGTATTCTATATAAGTCCAGCTCCCCTCTATTTAGGGAAATGCAAGACGAGGTATTTGACGAAATACGCAAAGAAGTGGGACTTTCCCAGGCTTTTATAACAAATCTAACATTAGTAAACTGTAACGAACATTCAGTTTGCCACCCTTTACCCCTCATGTCGGGAGTTATCACTCTCAATGCAGCGGGTGCTTATGCAGCTATACGCAAAGACGGAGAAGATAAGAGTAGGAAAACTGCGTATCGAGCAATGCATCTTCATTCGCCCCATTTAATGAACTGGAGAAATAGTGACAGCATTGGCTTCTATGTAGGAAGTCAGAAGCATCTTTTTCCCGGCAATCGCGTCATGAACTATTATCCGAAAGCAGGAACACAATTCTTTTACTTTCATATTGACGAAACATATACACGACTAGGAAAGAAGAAAGATGAATAACGAAATTATACGCATATTTGTAGGAACTAGTGAGTACGAAGACAAGTGGATAGAGAAGATACTTGCCTATACCCTACATCAAAATACAGACAGAGAATTAGAAATAACCTTCATGCGACCGAGCATGTTTCCTGATTGGAATACCGAAGGTTGGGGTACGCCCTTTACTTGCTTCAGGTATGCAATAGCAGAGCTATGTGAATTTCAAGGACGAGCAATCTATATGGACTGCGACCAAATGAACTTCCGAGATATCGGAATGCTGTACGACACTTACTTAGAGGGCTGTGCCTTCGGAATGTGTTGGGACACTCTCAATATGAACCCCAAACAATATCTAGGTACACCCTTAGAGCGTGGTTGGTTTAGTGATAGTGTAATTGTGATAGATTGTGAAAGAGCAAAAGAGTATATTGCTCCTATAGAAGAAATCGCAGCAACCACTTGGGGGTACAAAAATGTCTTTAGTAAGACGATTGGCTCTCCTGATAGGTTTGCAGTAGAGGACAGAATAATAAAAAGAATAGATTCCCGCTGGAACTCCTTCGATGGTTATGTAACTGATGGAGAAGCAAAGGAGAGGGGTGAACAAGAACAGTATGAATTAGATGATATTTGGCACTTACACTTTACATCTTTAAGTAGTCAACCATGGCACCCCAAGTACAATCCTCATGCAAAAGCAACATACAGTAGACAGGATATATCCGACGAACTGTGGAGAGTAAATAAGAAAGTAACAGACTTCTTGTACTGTTTAGGCGACTACTAATGATGTTTCAGAAACTAACTACACCTCTGCCACAAGAGGTGTTTGATATATGTAGAAAAACATTTGAGACGCACGTAGGCATGGAAGGGCTAACTGGAAAAGGATTTGACCAAGACTTTAGAAAGACTGAATGTAGATATATTCAACGAGCAAAACGAGTAGGTGCTCCACAACCTAGAGGTATAGAGCTCGTGGAAGAGTTCATAAACGATATGGGTTATCCAGACTATACACCAGAGATACTACAAATTGCTAGGTATCACAGAGGGCATTTTTATAAGTGGCATACTGATGGTTCTGGCAGAGGTTATAGAAAGCTGTCAATGTCTTGCTTACTTAACGACACAAGCGAGTTTGTAGGTGGAGAAATGGAGTTTAAGATGCCAGACAAATACCACTCAGGGGGTGTTTTGATGACAGGACAAAAGACTGAAATAAAATTAAAGAAGCGAGAAGTACTCTTGTTTCACCCAAACATAGAACACCAAGTGCTACCAGTATTTGAAGGCACTAGAGATAGTTTAGTTGTTTGGTTTGTGGAGAAATAATGAAGATACCTGAATTGACACGAATGACAATGGAAGAGTTTGAAAGCAAACGTAACGATTGGTTCGTAGTAAAAGGTGGAAGCCCTCGGTTCGAGGATTACTTTAGTTGGGAAGAGATGGACAGCTATATGAATAGTAATGGACTGAACGGGCACGAACGTATGACACAGTTACAAGTTATTGATAAGAAAAGTGGTAGAAAGTACTGCCACAAGAAAGCCGAACAAAAGATGACTAAACGAGATATCTTCAAGAAGTGGAAAGAAGGTAGTTCTTTTGTGTTAGCATTGAGCGAGCATCTAAATAGACAATGCTGGAATCAATGCAAAGACTTTGAAGAATATTATGGCAGAGGCCAGTCCAACATCTATATGTCAGGACAGAAGGACGCAAGATGCTTCCCAACCCATGCCGACACTACAGAGAATTTTCTGTTCCATGTTAGGGGTACAGTTCGTTGGTACGTCATGAATGAGTACGAACACGAATGTAAACCAGAAGATGCAACAGTAGATAAATGTATTGACCTAAGTGAAGGGGATTTATTATTCCTCCCACCTAAGTTATATCACAGGGTAGATACCCTAGGCCCAAGAATATCAATCTCTTTTCATTTCCACCCACCTAATGGACGGAAGTATTGGAGAGAAGAATGGTTGGATTGGATTGGAGACATAAATGGCGCAGCCAAGTGAACAGTTCTCAGGCGATATGTCTAGGAACGAAGTTGAAATAGACCTTCAAAAGTTTATGGCTATGGTGGGTGAGATTGGGGAACTAAAAGACCAAATCAGAACACTAGAGAACGACAAAGAACCAGATAACCCATGGCAGAAAGCCATATGGTTTTCTCAAATGATAGACTCATGGAGAATATTCCCTAGAATGTTCTTATCAGTATATATGTACTTATTGTACTACTGTACTTTTTGGTTTATGGAGTTGGACGTACCTACATTAGAGCAATCAGGACTTATCTCGATTGTTGTAGGAGCAGGTGCAGCATGGTTCGGACTATACGCAGGTACAGCTAAGGATAAGATAAACAGTAAGTAGTACTTATACGAAGTCAAAAATAGTTCTTGACAGAACTTTAAATTTTATGTATAATATACATAATAAAAAAATAAAACTATAAATAAAAATAGTTTGAGCAGTTTGAGATGTCCCCTTCAGGACAAGTGAACAGACAGCCCAGAAACGCAGTCTTATAGTGTAGCGATAGTGTGTGAACGCTATAGAAGTAATTAACACAGCAACAACGTAAAAAGGCTAACGACAGGGCATTATGTATCTACCTATTTTAATAGGATTGAAGGGGATTATCTCTCCTTATGGAATTCAGATGACAGAAATCATTAAAGAAAACATAGTATCAGATTCAGGCGTTCGTGCTTACGAAATAGATGGCATGAGAGTAACAATGCCCGAAGCATGGGACGACGATAAAAAACAGGCATGGCTAGAAAAAGCCAGAGATGATATGCACTTGCGTAGAAATCTTAAAGTAATTAAAAAAAGTGGCACAGCAACTTTATTGCGTGCATTTAGACAGCACGGAGAACTTACGAGTGAATAACAATACAAAATATCAAAATCAAACCGAAGCAGCGGAAGACTATGATTTAGACGTACCTAATCTTACAATGTGGGAAGATGGTGATGTTGAAGAAAAGATTACAATTCCCTCGCCTAGACCTAGCGAAGTTGATAAGCATGGTAGACCCAGCGAAGAAACATTTAAACTTGTGGTAGAACCGCAACCAAAGATTATGGAACACACACAGATGATAAGATTGAACCTTCAACAGCAACAGTTAGAAATTGAGCAACAGATAGCGTTACTAGAAGGACAACTTAACAAACAAAAAGAATACCTAGCCAAGATTGAAGGTGGTATTGATGTACTTGATGAACTAGCAAAGGTTTAAAGTATGTTGTGGGTGATTGATGATTTTTATCCTAACCCTGANGAAATCAGAGCAAAAGCGTTAGAGCTTAAGTTTAGGACAGGACAGGGTAAACAAGTAATGCACCCCGGCTCACGTGCCTTAACAAATGCTAAAGACCAGCGTGCCAACATTTATTGGATTAAGAACAGGCAATACTTAAAAAACAGATGGAGACATATCTGTAATGCAGAGCCTGTTGAATGGGAAAAGATGACAAGTAACTGTGCGTTTAACTTATGCACAGATGATAAAGCAGCAAGGTTTAGTTGGGTTCATTCAGATGATGCAGGCAGGGAACACCCTATGTACGCTTGTGTAGTATATCTAACCCCCAACCCACCACCAAGCACTGGTACTATAATGTTCTCATACAAAGGCAACATTAGGGACGTCCAAGTTAAAGATAGAAAAGCAGAAAAACATTACCCTCCAATTAGGGGTAATTACTATGATAGCCCTACTAGTGTTAACCAAGAATGGAGACCCCATGTTACAGTAGAAAATAGATACAATCGTTGTATTATCTACGAAGCAGACATGCTCCATGCCCCCCAAGATGCAGGATTCGGAAAGAATAAGGAAGAAGCTCGATTAACACAACTAGGATTTTGGTATGGCGAAAAAAGATAAAAACTGGAAGTATAAGTACAACGAAGGCGCAGTACTTATGGTTCTACAAAAGTATATAGACGAAACTTATTTACAACACTATGCAAAGGGAGGTATTCAGGCAACTGAATTTATCTTCTCTAGCGGACATGGAGAAGGGTTTTGTATGGGCAATGTAATGAAGTACGCTCAAAGATATGGAAAGAAGAAGGGAAAAAACCCTGATGACTTACTAAAGATTATTCACTATGCTATAATGCTTTACGGCACAAACCACACAGAGGAAATGAATTATGGCGATTAGTAGGGGTGTGAAAAAGAAATCACACGAAAAATTAGATAATGCAAATGTATTACAAGTTAAGGAACTGCTAGAAGCAGATACTCCTATCTCGAAGAAAGAAGCTTGCGACATGCTGAATATCAGGTATAACACGACCAGACTTCAGAGAATCATTGACGAGTTTACTGATGTTTGGGAACATAAAGAGAAGCGTAGAAGCCAGAATAGAGGTAAGGGCGCTACTAGGGACGAGATAAAGTCGGTAATCGAGTACTATTTAGAAGGGGACAATGTCTCTGAAATATCTACTAGGTTGTACCGCTCGAACGCATTTGTAAAAGCTATAATAGACCGAGTAGGCATACCACAAAAATTGCCATCTGGGTATAGTAGAACTAAAGACATTATGCTACCAGAGCAGTGCGTTGCTGATGAATTTCGTGAGGGTGAAAAAGTCTGGAGTGCTAGAGATAATGGTATTGCTGTGATTAAAGCAGAGCATACTACAGCATACCAAGACACTAAACCTGGCCTCGGTAGAGTTGACTACGAAGAAAAGTATGGGGCTAAAGGATATCAGTTATATGTTCTTACTCCTTGCGATACTTCAAATACCTTATTCCCTTGGCTAGATGGTACTAAAATGGGTCATTACTCATTCGCACTATCCTACGACCTCGGGAGCTTAAGGCATTTGGAGCAGTATGGAGTCAACTTATGATATAGCTGTGGCAATGTGGGTAACTACATGGCTAATAGCACAATGGAGAATTTTCTACCCAACACTAGAAATTCTTCAAGCAATGGAACCAAGCAACATTACCCTTAGATGGTGGCCGTTTGCTTGGTTAATTTTTGGTGTTGGAAGTTTTATAACAGTTCCAATTATTATATTACCAGTTCTATCTGATAAATATAGGGACACGTTCGTACGAGGTTATGTACGAAGTTTACTAGAGGTACAAGAATGAGACAAATTATACTAAAAGCAATGAAGTTAAAATACGAAGGTATTATGGCGGAGTGTTCTGCAAATATAGAAATCTATTTGCGTAATGCAGCGGGTATTGGAGAACATTCGGAAGTATTAGAGTCAATAGACCTACAACTAGAGAAGTTAGCTGCCGCGGAGGAGAAGCTAAAAACCTTGGAGTACTTTAAACATGTCTGATAGAGACTACTCCCCCGACCACGAAATCGCGGAATGCAATAAGAAGCTATCCGTATTATTAGATAAATTAAACAAAATTGATACAAGAGATACAGGAAACTTAGCGTATAAAGTTGATGATTGTAAATCCTTGGCTCGGGAACTAAGTTATGAAGCAAAGTACTTACATACAAGTAGACGATAAAAAAATAGCGATAGTACGTAACCCATACGAAAGAATAATAACTCTGTACAGAGAAAGCTGGGACTGGGTCGGCTTAGAGACATGGCTACAGAGACAACATATACAGTCGCAAACAGAGTTATATACCAACGAACTCTGTATAACGCTAGAACATTGGGAATCAGACTGTAAAGACTTAAATATAAGTCCTGACAAAAAGAGCATGGAATTGCTTACTAAAAAGTATTCTATGGACTATAAGCGTTGGTATGGAACTCGCCTTTTAGATATAGCAACCCCTATAGTAGAGCGAGACTTAGTGACCTTTGGGTATAGGTTTTAAAAAATAGTTCTTGACTTCGCTCTTGATTATCGTTATAATAGATGTATAAATTGGAAAAAGAAGTGTATGAGCGATAGATTTTATAATCAAATGTTAGAAGCAACGGGTTGGTGCCCAGGCTTCAAGAACACACGAACTTTGGAAGAATACGAAAATAAATATGGTAAAACAACTAGGAGACGTAAAATGGCTTGGACAGATGAAGCTAAAGCTCAAGCAGTAGAGATGTATACTGCAGAAGAAGCAACCCCAGAAAACAGTATGGAGATTGTCAAAGAAATAGCTGCCGAATTAGGTGAGAGCCCAAATGGTGTCAGAATGATTTTGACTAGAGCTGGTGTTTATGTAAAGAAAACTCCTGCGGCTAAATCCACATCAAGTGGTACTAGCGGCGGTGGCGGTGGCAGAGTATCTGTCGCAGATGCTCAACAGGCAGTCAAAGATGCAATCTCTGACGCAGGACTGGAAGCAGATGACGCTATCATTAGTAAGTTGACAGGTAAGGCTGCAAACTACTTCGCAGAGATAATCGGCAAAGCACAAGGTTAATTCAGATAAACAACGCTAGGTAGCAGTAGTTACCTGGCGTATTTTTGTATCTGAAGAAACAACCTCACAAATATGACCATAGGGTTCTTGGTAGAATACAATTTTAACCTTAAAGGAACTCATGAAGAAAGATGAATTTATCCAGCAAGTCGATAGATGCGGCGATGCGATAATCACCTATCGAAGCCAGAACAGTCGTAGATTAAAGTATAACGTCTGTACACTCGACTTCGATAATAAATATATACAATCTAAAAGGAATAGAGCGCAGCCCACTAATAACCAAGTGTTATTATTTTGTTGGGATACTGACTCTTACCGACTACTCACCCCCGAAAATGTAACTTCTATAGTTCCCTTATCAGCGATACTAAAAAATGATAGAACTTCATGAAGCACCAGCTCTCTATGAGAAGCTAATACATTACAACGAGGCTAAACACGAGAAAGTCTTCCTTTCAATTAACACATTTCGAGAAGTGGAATACCTCTCAATCAGAAAATACTACCTCGACTTTGACGAAGAATGGAAACCTACCAAAGATGGAGTCAGCATGGTGGTTGACTTTGAAAATACTAGGGCATTGTTTGATGGACTAGTAGAAATATTATCACTCTCAGAAGTAAAAGGAATCCTAGAAACTCATTTCAAAGAGACTCTTGATGAACTCTACACGTAGAAATATATTTTATGGGGACAGTCATACCCAAGGGTATGAGATAGACCATGATAAGATACTAGGAAGAGATACCTTCCGAGAAAAACAAGACTTAATTCACCAGTTTGGTTTACACCAAGCTATTATGATGTGGAATCATAAAATGGGTAGGGCTACTAAAATGACGCCCTATGATTTTGCACATAGACGAGTAGCTGGCTCATACCCTTTACAGTTTGATAATGACGCAATTATTGTCGCTAATGGCGCTATGAGTATGGATTATTTACACTTACAGTTAGTAAATGATTATAACGAAGGCAAAATAAAAGGTTATCACGACACCCTATTTATTGGAATGTGCAGACCTACTAGAACTTACTCCCTACACCGTGACGGCTCTTTTAACTACTCGCATCAAGACATGGACGGAACAGCCGAGTATATGACCGATATTAGATATGCTGTTACTTGGGCACTAGCCTGCCAATCTATAATGGATTTCTGTAATCGTAGGCATATACCCTTTCACTTTATCCAACACTTTCCCTTGAACTCTAACCCTCGCGGTGCTGAGATTCATTCACACCCCGACCTACAGAATAGTCCTAAATACATGGGCGTATATGTAGATACCATTATGAATATGCAACCATATATAGTTCCTAAAAGCCTACATGAGTTTGGTGAAGAAAGAAACTATCATGGGTTCTACCATACGACAGCGATGGGTCATAATGTTTTTGCAACTTACCTTAAAAAATACTTGACATAACCTCAAAACTTTAGTATAATAGTCGTATGAATATTTTTATACTTGATGAAGATTTAGACAAAAACGCAGAGTATCATGTTGACAAGCACATTGTCAAGATGCCTTTAGAGGCAGGTCAAATGCTGTGCACAGTACATTGGACACACAAATATGCAGGATACGTACCTAACAGAAAACTCACATCAGACGAGTGGGCAAAAGTCTCAATTCAGAAAAAGAATGAGCCTAGGGATTTTCCCTATCTCCCTACTATGTATAATCACCCTTGTACCATCTGGGCTAGGAGCTCCCAGTCCAACTATGACTGGCTCTACTGCTACGCCCTTGCATTGGGAGAGGAGTACACCTACCGATATGGAAAGGTGCATAAATCTGTCGAGATGGTCTTGGAGCTACCAGAAATATCAATCCCCGACATCGGGCTTACCCCATTTGCACAAGCAATGCCTGATGATTGCAAACACGACGATACCGTCACCGCGTACCGTGAGTTCTACCACAAAGACAAAGCAGTCTTTGCTGACTGGAAATACCGAGACAAACCTTCTTGGTGGGACGAGGACTCAGCCGACTACGAAAACAGGATAAGCAGATAGGAAGATTGGCTGAGTGGTCTAAAGCGCTCCCCTGCTAAGGGAGTATGGGGTTCACCCCCATCGAAGGTTCGAATCCTTCATCTTCCGCCAGTTTTCTGAATAAGTCCTGCTAGCTCAACTGGATAGAGCAACGGCCTTCTAAGCCGTAGGTTGCAAGTTCAAGTCTTGCGTGGGACACCAGAAAAATAGTTCTTGACATCAACTTAAAATCCAAGTATAATATATAATATGAATAAAGATATAAGAACATATTTGAGCAAGTGCCGCGATGCTTATTTCAATGGACGCCCGATGGTGCCAGACGAAGTATATGACCGCCTTGTAGATAACATAAATACAGATGATGTGGGGTCTGCTACAGACAGCCGTTATAAGCACCCCTTCCCTATGTATTCCCTCCAAAAAGTCTTCCAAGACGAAGATAAAGCACCTGATTATGGCAATGAAGCAGTAGTTACGACTACTAAGCTTGATGGCGCAGCTGTGTCTTTAACTTATATGGACGGAGTGTTTCATCAGGCGCTCACTAGAGGAGATGGTAAAGCTGGTTTAGACATTACGGAGAAGATGCGTTGCATTGTTCCGCCTATGTTAGACAAGTATGCTTTCTCAGGCGTTAGACAGGTTACTGGAGAAGTGGTAGCTCCCAAAGATATACCCAATTCTAGAAACTATGCTGCGGGCGCACTCAACTTGAAAGATGTGCAAGAGTTCAAGAAACGTGATATTACCTTTATTGCATATGGTGTACAGCCTACTATCGGAGCCAGATGGCTCGAAGACATGACATTTCTTAATAACTGGTTCAAAGTGATTTCTACTAGTGATTGGAATGAGTTCCCAAACGATGGAGTTGTATTCCGAGTCGACAGATATAGTGCTTTCGAGAAGTTTGGCTATACCTCCCACCACCCTCGCGGAGCTTATGCTTATAAGACTAGAGAGGCAGGAGTAGTTACTAAACTATTAGATGTAGAGTGGAATACTGGTAAGTCAGGAGTGATTGCTCCTACGGGTGTACTAGAACCTATCAACATCGGGGGAGCTACTATATCTCGCGCTACTCTACACAATATTGCTTTCATTGATGAAATGATGCTAGAGATTGGTTGTAGTGTAGAAGTGATACGAAGTGGAGAGATTATACCCAAAGTTGTAAGGAGAGTAGACTAATGTTTTTATATTTAGAGACACAGTTGGAGCAAGCGTACAGGGTATATATTACAAAAATACCTTTTGGTCAGAAGATTCCCGATATTGAGTTCTTTCGAGAAATGCTAGAGGAAATGAGTGACGCAGATTATTTCGAGGAGTTATTAGATGAGTGGGAAAGACTTGAACCTAACAGTAAGTCAACCAACTGAAACAGATGTTATATTTAAAACTTACAAACATTCTAAGTTCACTTTGATTAAGCACGCGCTAGGTTCGTTCGGAGAGCAGGACGGGTATGATAAAGCCAATGAAGACAAAATTGCATACATTCGTATGTTTATAGTAGGTTCTAATCTGCTATGTGCATATTTATTTATGCTAAACATTATAATAGGGTGGATAACATCGCTTCTGTAGGAAAATATAATGAAACTTACTTTAAAAATCACCCAGCAGAAGCTGAGCGTGAGGGTGTGCTGTATGGAGTTATTTTAGTAAATAAACAAACACACGAAAGAGAAGTAATAAAAGTAGGAATCGCTAGTGGTAAAGACTGGCGTCACGTAATCAAAAGAGCAAGAGGCTTTCAAGGTTATGACTTAAGGATTCAGCGTACATGGACAAGCACTTTATACGAAGTGTTTGCAATGGAGCAAACGCTTCACGCTAAGTATTTAAGTGATAAACTAGAACCAGCTCACAAGTTTGGAGGACATACAGAGTGCTTCAAAATTACAAGCAAAATATTGGAGGATTTCCCTAAAAAATGGTAATACAAATAGATAATGACAGGTCAAAGTACGTAGAATCGGACAAACCTAGTAGCGAACACAAGTTTGGCGGGTGGTACTACCACTACGCGGATCAAAAATACTACAGATTTGATGACCTACCATGTCATGAAGATAAATAAGGTAGGACACACATACTTTGCTGTAGTAGATAATTTTTTTACTATGGCAGAGTGTAGACAAGTTATACTTGCCTGTAAAGACTTTAATTTAACTAAAGTCCCAGCGGGTGTGTATAATGGTTGGGAAACAGGAGTACAGAATAGAAATATTGCAGTACCCCCAGTCATCATGTACAAGTCTAAAATTGACACAGCTTTTGAGAAACTTAATACAACATATAGGTTTGACTTAATTAAGGAAACCTCGCACTTTGTTAATGAGTATAAAACAGGTCAACATTTGGACTGGCATAGAGATGAAGATGAGTCGGTAGAAGATTTATATAAGAGAACGCCCGCGAATAGATTATCGTGTGCTTTGTTCTTAAATGATGATTTCGAGGGCGGTGAGTTTGAGCTTTACGGCATAGACTCATGGAAAGCACAGCCCGGACGTGCAATATTCTTTCCATCAGCTCATCGTCATAGAGGACATTTAGTTAAAGAAGGCACAAAGTACAACTATACTTTGTGGAGAAAAGGAGTAAGGGGTGCATAAAGTATGGTATCTATGGGCAAAAGCATTAGGAGACAAGAGTGGTAAAACTAACAGAGACGCTGATATTGTTGCAATATTTAGGAGTATCATCGTGCTCGTTAATTTTGTTACTTGTTTCTTTATTATGTCAGGGGTTATTCATCAATGGTAGTTAAAGGAATTTCAGAAGGCTTCCATGACGCCTCAGTAGCATTAGTAAACAAAGAAGAAATTGTTTGGGCTAAGCATGCTGAGCGAA
>JGI24006J15134_10001719_pt1 | contig 12360 bp, 19 predicted proteins | sample LinPmetageLP53_FD_15134 | JGI IMG/M metagenome (IMG submission 15134) | reverse complement strand
TTGCTCTGCTGTGCCTTGGTAGTTCGCGTATTCTTTCTTGTAGTTTCTAGGTTTCTTTTTCATGGTCATTTCCTATTGTGTTCACAACTGGTAACCGGACACTTACACAGCCCACTCTCTACTGCATTCCAAACACCTTCCTCTAAGGCAACTTCTAAGCGATCAAGTTCCTCATCAAACACAGTAAAGTAAGACTTACGTAGTTCTGCTGTGTGTTCCTTGCGGATAAAATCATTACTTACTACATATACTAGAGCAGACTTAATAACCTCTACGCCTGGGAAATGTGTGAATGTAGCAGCAGCTAACAAATCTAATTGTTTAGTATCAGCGTATTGAGCATTTTTACCTGTCTTGTAGTCAATTAGATAAGCTTTCTCTCCGTTGACAATGAGCAGGTCAGCTATGCCTCTCCACCACACGCCATCACCAAAGAAGGTAGTAGGCGCGTACTCGTCCCCCTCCTTGGTTACACCCATGCGTATCTCGCAGTGCTTCTCCCCTTCGATTTTGTTTATTACATCCAAAGGACGCTGTAAGAATTTAAACTTAGGGGGTATTGGTGTTCCCTCTTTTATGTAGTGCTCTGCTGCCTTGTGTACTTCATTACCGTAATAGGTAGCAGCATTGCCTTTGTCTTTTACATCGCGCTTCACGTTCAAGTGGTAATACTTTTTAGGGCAGCTCTTAAAGGTGTTGATGCGACTATAGCTCCAAGCAGTCATGTATTCTTTCCCTTGTAGCCGTACCAATAACTGGCGACTAACCGCAATGCTTTTACGTGTGTTTCAATATAAGCCTTGTCCTCTTCGGGGTCATGGAACTTCCACTTCTGGTGGACTCCATTTTTTGCTTCGGTGAAATTGGCTTCCAGATTCTCAAGAAGTTGAGTAATCGCATATTTAGCGGCTGCATCGCATTGCTCGTCATTAAGACAAACTCGTTGTACTGTATAAATTTGGCCTGCATCTACTTCCAAGTGCATCCCCGGTGCTAACCCATCGTTAGCGCCAGAATAAGTATCGTCTATGCTTAAATGTTTTATTTCAGTTTTCATTATTTCAACAACCCCTGCTTAATTAGTTCTTGTCGGTTAACTTCATGCTCGGCTTTAATGTCTTTTTTATTTTGGCCTTGGTAGATGACAGCCAACTTCGCTTTGAGAAGGAGCTTCGTAATAAATCCTTTTCTCGCCTTGAACTCGCCCAAGTATCTTCCAAACTTCCCTTTCTCTTTGGTCTGCAAGCGATAGACTTTCCCAACTGCGAGGTTCGCTTGTACGAACTCCTTTGCAAGGAGGCCATGTGCCTTTTCTTGTTTATCTCGCGTGCGACATTCGGGAGTGTCAATACCACTAAGACGTATACGCTGATTGTGAAACCAACAATCAAAACCAAGATCAATATCCACATCAACGGTATCTCCGTCCACCACCCGTACAATAGTTGCGTTGTATTCATACATCACTTTACCCCACGGTAAAAAACATGCTGGTGTATTTTGGTTGTTATGGTGCCTGTGTATGCCCACTCAGGGTAAACCTGAGTACTATGGTAGTGTGTTGCTCCTGCTGTAGTATCAGGTTGCTGTCCACTTAACCAGGCAACGTATAAAGCATTCCAAAACTGTTGTTGGTTGGTAGGTCTGTCACTCCTGCCATCACACCAAAAACTAAACTGACACATATCTCTGATCGGGTTACCTGCCCAGTAATAGCCTTGCTTGACAACTTCGCACGCCTCATCAGGGTAATCTTCACTTACTACCCTGTTACGTACTACCTGAGCTACAGCTAACTGGCCTTCGCTTGGTTCCCCTCGCGCTTCAAAGTACACAGCTACCGCTATGCACACTAGTGATTCAGTTATCATCTCCCCTCCAAACTCGCTCTCTTAATATAGCTTTCTCGAAACGTTGGCACGCTGGACAATACCAACCTACCCGCTTCTTTTCTTCTGCATTAATAACTTGCTCAGCTACTGCTCCGCATGGGCATTCCTTTACCCGCATCTCATTCTCCATCGTCCTCCTCCACTTCCAACCTTTCTACTAAACGTTCAAGTGCCATAACCAAACGTTCCACCAAGGCAATAGTGTCAGCGGTATCTTTATCATCTAGTTCTATTTTAACTTTCATACTAATGCACGGTGTCGTGCTCTCCCCGTTGCGTAAGTTCTGTGGCTAACCACACTAAGTCCATTGTACCGAGCACTCTGGTTTCTATTTCTTGTTTGTCATAACCAAAGTTCCGCATAAGCTTAACGGTAGAGGTTAAATACGCTACGCAAAGCACCAACACATCTTCCTGCCTAGAGCATTTGCGGTTCAAAGGTTGCAAAGTTTCACGAATAATTTTTTGCACCTGTGTTTCAAAGTCTTCGGCGTTACTGTCCCAATCTAATTTAGCCATAGTCTCGTACCTTTTAAAAAATGCGTGTCATCTGTATTGGAGTACAGACAACACGACTAACCTTAGCGTGGCTTATACGGTATGTACACAACCCTTTGGAGAACATAGTTCTGAGGTAGTGGTGCTACATACTGTGGGTGTTGTGAGGGAATAACTAGACCTCTGCCCACCGCCCACTGGGGCATCATTGACATTCGCCATAGGAATCACCAACTCCCCCTTCACAATCTAGTGGTAAGTCCTGTGCCCATGCGGGCCGCATCCTCATGCACTTCTCTACATAAGCCATGCCTTTCTTTACTTCTTCTTCGGGGACAATACACCCTATAGCATCATGCACCGTCATCACTACTTTGTATCGCTTAGACACCCTAAGTAACTGTTCGCCAATAACAATCCTAGCCAGTGCCTGACAGACATTCTCTACTACTTTACCTCCGTATATTCTCGTAGGGGCAATGGTGCGTCCTACCCGGACATCATAGAGTGTCTCGTTAAAACCTTCTTCACCTGCTTCGGTACGCAGGTTGGGATACTTTAAGTAAAGGTTATTAGGGAGCCGTATACCTTTTTTTCCTTCTATATATAAGAGGCCATCCTTGCCCAGTGCGGTGGTTTTGTCATCCTGTATAGTTTTTAAACACTTACCTGCAGCACTCCATAGCTTAGGTATATCAGCGTAGGTGGTACGGTATGTATCTATAATCCGTCCACATTCCGCCTCTTCCAACTCTACACCAAAAGTCTTTAGTTGGGCTTGAAACCTACCGCTGCCCATTTGGTAGCCTGCGCCCAAAATTGTAGTCTTGCCAATGAAACGTTCTTCTTTGGTTATCTCATCTTCGGGCTTGTCATATATAGCCGCAGCCATGATCTTATAGACATCATCCCCTTGGTCGAACGCTGTAACTAACTCCGTTGCTTCTGCTAACCACGCCAACATCCTCGCCTCTATCTGAGACAGGTCACAGTCTACAAACTTGTAGCCCTCGGGAGCGCACATAGCTTTTTTAAGTTGGGAACCACGGGGTAAGTTCTGCATATTAATCTTGTCTGACCCACCCCACCTGCCTGTGTGTGCTGCGTAATACCTAAGTGGTATAGGGAGGTTGCCTCTGGCTGCAATGTCCAAGAACCGCTGAGTGCGCTTCTCTTCGATGGTAGACCTTACACCTAGCCTAGCAGCCACAATAGCCTGTACCGTCGGATTGTCGTGGCCCTGTAAAACTTTAAACCCCTCGTCTGTCTTAGCAAAAGCGTAAGTTTCCTTACCGGTAGTAGGACTTATCTTAGTCGGTGGCTCTATGCCGTACTCCCGCAGGAGGTCGGCAAACTGGGGGTTGCTCGTAAGCTTAGTCTTTTCGTGAGTTACCTTAGCCATTAGCTCTGCTTTAGTAGCCAGTACACTCTCTAAGTGCCTGGTAAGAACGTGCGTGTCTAATTCCAACACGGGTTCAGTAAACATGCGGGTAGTCAGGTCGATGAGCGCAAGGTCTAACTTGGGAAAGTCTTTGTTCAGTACTTGAAACAATTTATGGGTAAGCTCTACATCTTGTATGCAGTAACCGCCATAAGCGTCCAGTTCATCAGGAGCAAAGTCTAACCTGCGTTTACCTATCGCATCGTGTACCTCTGTACCTTTAGCGCCTAGCTCGTAGTACTCTGAAAGCGCAGCTAATCCGTGACTCACTTCCACCGAGTGCAACGCACGCGACATAGCTATGGTATCCACTATACGTTTAGGTTTAATGTCGAAGTGCCAGTTAAGTATAGCCATGTCGAACATAGCGTTGTGTGCTACTACTGTAGAGTTTGACCAATCAAACTGAGCTAAGAACTTAGCGGTTTGTTTTTTGCTACCAGAAAACCAAATTGTACTGGGGGTATCATCCAAAGCTGTAGCTGGATGATAGTACTTGCTCTCTGTAGCTTTAACAGCTACTCCGATAACTTCAAATCTTTTGTTTCTAACATATTCTTCAGTAGTCAGTTTACTCAGGCTAAATTCTTTGGAGTAGTAAGTCTCAAAGTCTATCGTTAGTAAACTCACGTTAGTTCATCCAACACAGACTGGAGTTCGGAAAGGTTTGTTTCGTTGATTATAAGGGGGATGCCACCTGCTGCTTTAATATCTGCAAGCTCTTTGTTCTGCAGGGCTGTCGTTGTGTTTGCACCTGCTTTACATTCCACACCAATGAAACGTCCTTGGTAGCAAACAATTACATCTGGCACACCACTACGCCCGTAGCCGTAGGTAGCAGGGAAGAAGTAATACGCACCATATTCTTTCAGTAGCTTTACTACTTTATTCTTAACTTTCTTTTCGGGAGTTAAAGCCATCGGCACAGAATAGCCTAACTGCTTGACTTTGTAAAGGCACAAAAAAACCCCGCACATGGCGGGGTTAAATCTTCAGGCAACCTAGAATTTCTAGGTTGGTTCAGCTTCTTTGTTCTCCTCCAGTTTGATAGCAATGCTTGCGTCAATGTACTGCACCATTTCATTCTTACGTAGGCGTTCTGCACCTTTTACGCCAAGGGTATAACCTCGATTACTCACCGACACCACCTCATAAGCGTAAGCGTCTGGTACATCGCTCACCACAATTTTATCCCCCACTTCAAAATTATATTCACTCATCTTCGTTCTCCTCGGCAAGAATGTCTTGCCATCGTTGTTGGTTTAGAGCTACGTGCGTAGCCCCAATCTCCTCTGCTTCTTTTACGTACATCTCCAATACACTTCTTATTTCCTTGGTGTAGCTAGGAAATCTTTTGAAGTGATCTACCACGTACTGTGGTAGACGCACATTGATGTGGAGCATTGCATCTTTCGCTCCCTTGCCTCGGTACCGTCTAGTCTTTTCCAATGGTAATCTCCTCTACAATAAAGTATTCAGTGTCTGATGCTTTGAATCCCGCACCTGCTACAAACGTGTTTGGTTCTGTCAGCTTGAGTAGGGCTAGGGCTGTGTGCATTCCTGGGTCTAACGTATCGCGTGTGTGTTTGATGTAGCGATTAGAAAACTCAGGGCGTACATACTGCACACCACCCATAGCTGCAACGTGGTATTCTTCCCCCACTAGCACAACCATCTTGCCTGCCCCTACTTCAATGTCACCTGTAACAGAGTCAGCCAGTTCGTGGTTAGCTGCGGCATCTAGGAAAGTCTTGACAATTTCGCCCTGCCCCATCTTTTCACTTAAGGCAAGTAACTGTGGAGAGTGGCCTTCAAACTGTTGCCTCGCCCACTCCCCCAGAGGGGTGTACTTCTCAGCTACCACGGTGTGTAATTTACTCTTTGCGTACCTAATATCATTATTAATAGTAGTTGACGAATTGATTAGTACCTCACGCAAGCTAAGACCAAACACTTCCTTGTTGATGATTTGTTTAGCGCGTTGTAACTTCCCCGTAAGCCGCGAGTTCTTATTCATCAAGTCTTGCTTTATACGGTTATTAGTTATGGTCACATGTTTACCGTGCTTCCAATTCTCCGCCCACTTAACTAATCCTATGGGTTCTAGGTTGTCTAGTATGAGTAGAGTTTGAGCGGAATCTATAAAGTGCCCTCCCGCTCCTTCTTTCACTCCTATAGTTTGTGTCACTAGAAAAGTCCATTGGGGTCTCTCTACTGCTAGGTCATTAATTAGTTCACCTAACAAATGATCTTGGACTAGCATCGGTCTGTTAGCCCCGTCAACAATAGTCCCATCCTCCTCCTCAAAGCGCGAACGCAATGAGAGTACATTGGAAGGTAAGTTTGAGTATCGAAATTTTTTCTCCTTCCGGTTCTCCCCTACCCACTCAACCTGTTTCNTGATTCTGTGAGTACTGTCTACTACTACTTCACCGAGTAAATCGGACATAATATCCTCCAACCTAGAAGTTCTAGGTTACCAATCAAACTTATCAATAATGGAATCCACTTTGCTCTTTGCATCAGCGCGTACGTGGGGTGAGTCTTTGAACATCTCCTTGTTCTTGCCACGCATCAACTCCTCTAGCGTGTGTCTTGCTTCTTCGATCTTAGGGTCTTGTGTTAGGTTAGTATGCTTAAGCAGTTCACATAGCTTAAGTGGGTTACTCACGAATGAGTCATGCCACCTGCGGCTATCTTCATCTAGGTCATCTATCCCCACGTCATTACACTTACCACTAATAAGCCTCAGTTCCTTTTTGAGACGTGTCTCGTTCTCTTGCATAGCCATCTCAATGCGTCTATCTACTTCTGCATCGCATGACGCACGTACCTCGGCTAACTCCTGCTCTGGTAGGTCTATACATATGTGCCCGCTCTCTGGCACTGGTGCTACTGTGAAGTTCCATGCAAACTTGGAACATGCTTCCTCCACTGGGGGGTAATCCAGTTCGTTGAATATGTCACCCCGATAGAGCTTGGCTGTCTCCCTGTAGCTGAGATACTTAACGCGAAACGTATCAACCAGTGACCAGAATCTGTCACGCTTGTTGTTGTGGTGTAGCTTGTAATCCAAGAACAAACTTGTAGGACATATACGATACCCGCGCTCATCGAACGGGTTGGTACTTTGGGTATGCCACAGCCTGCACTCGGCTGCGTGTTTGTGAACATCCGAATGGCCTGTTGAACCCACCATCAGGTTGTCATACATACGCATAGCTTTTGGGTCAGCATTTTTAGTACGCGCAACTTCTTGCTCCAACTCCTTGTTGCGTTTACTCGCTCCCCATACGCTAATATTTAGACGCACCAGTACGGCGCTGTTTGCTATTACACTCATATCGTTCTCCTCAGATATCTTAGAAGTTCTAGGTTCAGTCAATGTTAATTGTCTTGCCCACAGGGGCGGTTATTGGTGAATCATTAGTGATTGCCCAGAGTATTGGATGCCTCCAGTTACCCCAGTTACATATCTCGCCATCCGTTAGCATGATGATGCAATCGGGTTTGAGCTGTACCTCGTCGATGTATCTACTCACACAGCTAGGATCAGTCCCCCCACCTCCGCGAATAGTTTGCAACTCTGGCGCGCTCTGCAACTCCTTACTTGAGTAGGTGTTATGCCCACCTTCGGCAACGTCCCCATCCCAATCCAGCACATGGATTTTCTCTATGTCTAACAGCTTGGCTATCCCTAACATCTCGGATGTAACGGTAGTCATCCTGTCTTGGTAGAACATAGAGCCAGAGGCATCACGCGCCACGAGTAGTTCCCGTATGCTATGTCCTTCTAGCGTAGGCATAATGATGTCTGCATGTAGGAACCTGCGGTTAGGTCTACGCCAACTGCTTTGCTCCTTGCGTCTGCACGTTGTGTTCATAAACGTACGCAAGTGGATGCGCCAATCAATCTTCGGGGTGATTAGTTCCTTAAGCCCAAGCGCGTCACTGAGCGCACCCCCGCCTGCCTTTTGGCCTACGTGAATACCCTGACGCACAGCCTCATCAATCTTATCTCCTAGGTCTTTGCGTTCTTCTTCGGATAACTCCTTGGCACTGTCCCAGTCATGGTCATCGAATCCACCATCACCATCCCCACCCCCACCATCTTCTTGCTCCTGCTTTAGATGGTTGAAGATACGCTTGACAGTCCACCCGTCATACTTAGGATCATGCAAACCCATAGTCTTGCCATTCTTATCGCGTGGCATCTCCACTATCTTGCCATCGGGGTCAGCCTTAAGGATGCGACCATTAATCCAGTAGTCACACGCCATGTTCGTAAGCAGCGGGTCTATCGCATGTAGGTTCTGGTAAACAGTCATGTGCTTGGCAACCTTGTGGAAGTTCTCATGCACCTGACCAAACCCCAGACCCTTGCGGGTGTTAGATACCACGTCAAACCAAAAGTCCAGATTGTATTTCTCGTCTCGACCATTGGTGCATGCCGTAGGTATCTCATCGGTGAATGTTGTTTCACCTAGCATCATCACGCCCCGTAGCAAACCAAACTGCTCGGAACGCATTACTCCTATCTTGATAGACTTAAACTCTCGTTGTCGTTTATCCATTACAGTAAGTCCTCGTTGTCACGCGCCCACTTAGCGAACGCTGCATTACCAAACGCTATCTGTTTCTTGGTGTCATGCCGCGCTAGGCACACACCGAATATCACTTGCCACTCTTCATCCATCTCATCCCTGCGTAGGTATTCCATGATGTTGGTAAGTGTGTCTTTCTGCACATGCTCCAGTAGGTTGAAGGTAAGTACAGCGCGAGCACCTTCGTCATCGGGTATCTCTGCGGTAGCAGGTTTATCCAGAATGTCTTTCAAACTTGGTAGTTTGTCCTGAAATTCGATGAAGGAGAGTATGCTCACGGCGGCAGATGCTCCCACGGTTCCAGTTAACGCAGCTCTCAGTGCGTTTTTTGATACGTGTTCACGGGTAAGTATCTGTCTGCTTGCTTGTTCTAGCGTACGTGGTGACACCACATTGGACTGAGGTTCAGCGGGATTAAAGTTAAACTCGTTGGTTACCCCATCAAGATAAGAAGCTAGGCAATATCTGTATCTGTCTACCCACGCCATGAGCACAGCGGCTATGTTGTTGTTTGCCGCCCATCGTAGCCATTCGGTAGCGTCGGGTTTGCGTATGATAAGTTCGACGATACGTTGCCTAGTGTGTTGGGCTAGTCCATCACCTACACCGTCACTGTCTAGGTTACCTGTTAGTGTTACTAACGTACCTTCTGGAACAGACAGGTCACCCAGTCGTGGTCTGAATACTTCTAACATTGGATGCAGCATATTCTTCACCGCATCCGCGCCTTTGGTAAACTCATCAAGCATGACGATGGTGGGGTTGCCTTCGTGTAACTTGAATCTGGCGTTGGGGTAATACCTAGTCACTTTGTTCTCATGGTCAATGACAGGCATCGCCACGTCACCAAGGTCTAGGTTAGGTACGTCCATCATAGACAGTGGGTAGCCTGTCCTCTGCATGAGCGTAAGTGCTAGGGATGATTTACCAATCCCAGGTTCGCCGCGTAGCATATAATATACGGTAGGGTTAGCAGCTATTAAGTCTGCTGCTTCTTCTAGCGATACTGTAGGTATTTGATTAAAGACTTGTTCAGTCATTGTTGTTCTCCGGTTTAACCTAGAAGTTCTAGGTTGGTTAGTGGGTTAAGAAACAGTTAAAAGTTTGTGGTGCTGCGGTAACCATGAGGCGTTGTTCATCCATCGAGGTCACCAGTACCTTGTTGTTGTGTATACCGCGTAAGTAATAACGACGACCTCGGTTATCGCTTAGTACTTCGCCAGTATCCACAGGCTTCTTGGATTTAGCGTGCATCAGTGTTTTCATGTTGGTTCTCCTGTTAGTCAAAGTATTTTTCGTTACCGTTAAAAGTTTTCCTGCTTACTTCTTGCTTCTCAAAGATTTCATCCGCGAACCTATGCTTAATCACGTCACTGATAAACTCCTTAATAAGTGTGTCTCTGAATCTGTATTGCCTACCGTGTCCGTAGATATAGAAGGAAGTACGGGCACAAGCCAGAATCCCCTGCACTAGCTCACCCCAGTCCTTCATTGTGGGGTCTGACATAATGTTATATGCGCGATCCGTGCGACGGCAGTAGTGGGCAAACTGGCTGTCCCCCTTTTGCTGTTCAGGGTCAGCCAGTTTTGCCATAGCGAGACAATGCGTTTGGAATGCCAACACAGGTTTGCGTTTGGCGGTGAGCACCTTGCGCCTAGCATAGTACTCATACTGAGCGGGGGGATTGACGGCTACGTATCTGCCTTCGTTATCCTTGCGTAGTCTAAAGAAGTCATTGCCGTCCATGATGTGAGCACCACCACCTACCGTAATCTCAGTGCGGTTCTGGCGCGTACCGAAATAGATTACGCCGTCTCGGAGTATGCCGTTAGCAAAGCCATGCGATGTAGCTGTAGCCCAACCTCCGTTACGAAAGATCACGTCACCATCGGGTTCAAAGGTAACCACGTCAGTGTCGTAGATTCGGCATGCTACGGAGCCATCCACGTACTTGCGTATAGCCATGTGCTTCTTGCGTCTACCGTTGGTAGTAGCACAGATGGGGCGCACGTTGTCGCTACCTCGTATCGGCACGATTGACTCGTAGTGGGCTACTGCTTCCTCATACGTGCGTAGGAGTGGTAAGTCTGTTATTTGTCCGAACATTGTTGTTCTCCTTACCACAGAAAGACGGCTACAACTGTTAGCCACATTAAGACGGGGATCGCTATACCTGCACCTATGAAAGCCATGAAGTACAGAAAGTTACGTAGCATGAGGGGTCGGTCTTTGTCGTGTTTAAAGATACTCATTGTTGTTCTCCTTAACCTAGAAGTTCTAGGTTGTTCGCTTAGGGTTGAGTTGCTTTAGCTCCTCAGTAGAGAGAAGCATGTAGTTGCTTTTGTTTAGCGGTGCTACGGTATGCTTAACCTGTCTGGCTGCGGCATCACCGCACACCATACAAGTCGAGATACCTAACCGCTGACGTGCGGGTGAATAAGGTTTGTTACACATGCGGCAATAGGCCATTGTTGTTATCCTGAGATATTGTGATTTCTTTCGCTGAAATATTGGTATCGAACATAGCCTGCTACGGAGTAACGCTTGCGCTTGAGGCTTTCGAGTGGGTTAAGACTCTTGCGTTCCCGATACTTGCGGAACCTGAGTAGTTCAGGTGAAAACAATATTCGTTGTTGCATGATGTTCTCCAGTTGTTGAACCTAGAAGTTCTAGGTTGATCTCTATAAACCAGACGGATTTCCAGCTTATAGTGAATATTATATCACACTGTGGTACAGTTTGTCAAGTAGGCTAGGGTGAGTTTTACGTGGGACATTTTGATGTTTGATTGTTACGAAAAGGGCTGTTTTGTTACGTTTGTTATGTTGGTGTGTAACAATAGAAAAATGGCTGTAGCCTTAGTGGAGCGTGAGCTTTATTTATTTATAGTATTGTATTGTTATATTGTTATGTAATTTTAGAATCACACGGCTATGTTTAGGGAATTTTTAGTTTTGTGTTTGTGTGCTTGTGTGCATAAGCAGAGAAGCTCTTTTTCTCTTGAGATGGGGATAAGTAGTTTTTTGACGTAACAATGTAACAATAGGTACTTTATTGCGTAGCATCAGTAACATAGCGCGTAACATTAATGCGTAACAGTACGATGCAAACGTAACAAAGCAGTTTAAGCTGTAGCTAGGCTATATAGAACAGTAGCTAGGCTACTATCATATACCTACTATCATAGGTACTATCACTGGATAGCTGAAAGCTAGACACAAAAAAGCCCAGATGTTTAGTCTGGGCTAGTCTGCTAACCTAGAAGTTCTAGGTCATTCCACTTCCTTGATTTCTAATCCAAGGTAGTCGCACATCTGATTACCGTAGTCGATCATAACTTCGTCTTCGTTTGTGGTCGCGTGTCGTAGTACCGCTCTCACTGCCTCTTCCAGTTTTGCATCGGTAGATTTGCCGCGTGGCTCATCGTCAGATTCTGGCTCTACATAATGCTTAGAGCACGTTGCAACATACTGCCATCGTTGATCGAAGTTAGATAGGCCCGCATCGTTCCAAGCATCCCGATATTGAGTGCGGACTTGTTTAACAACATTGTACTGGTTGCCTTCCATCCCACACTTTTCCGCACCTTGGTTACCTTTAAAGGTAATCCAGTTAAAGCCTGTAAATACCTCATCAAAAGTTGCTGCGACCTCGGAGCCAGACTGCTTGGCCGTAGTGTTCTTTTCCACATCGTCAGATATTGCTTGAGTGATACGGGCTTTTAATGCCGCTGCCTCTGCATATTCCGCGCGCAGATCGCTGACATTTGCTTCAAAGTCTTCTACTGTTACTGTTTTGGCTTTTGCCATGATGGTTCTCCAAATGAATCGGGTTAGTTGGTTGATGTGTTCCGATTCAGTAAGTACATCATAGCAAAACGTACCACAGTTGTCAACCTAGATGTTCTAGGTTACCCCACCCATC
>JGI24006J15134_10001712_pt1 | contig 12386 bp, 11 predicted proteins | sample LinPmetageLP53_FD_15134 | JGI IMG/M metagenome (IMG submission 15134) | reverse complement strand
AAGAAAACACCTAACATAGCTACTGAAACTGTTGGTGAGCTAATGAGTATACCTTCTAAGAAAATAACTAGCAATGCTAATCTTAGTAAACCAGAGTTAGCTAACGCTCAGATGTTTATAGCTAAGAACGCTGACATGCTACAATCAATGCTACCTGAAGGTGCGACTGAAGATGGCACAGCAACGGGTGTTCAAAAGGTTTTATTAGATCAGTTTTATAATAAGAAATCTAAGAGAGCTAAGACTAAAGCTGGTTTAGCTACTCAATCTAAAAAACCTAATATAACTAGAACAGATTTCCTAGATGTATTTGGTATCATAGATGGTAAGCCACAGAGAGACGATAGGAACACATCCTCGAGAGTTTTAGCTTTAGCTAAACAGTTAGATAGGGCTATATCAAATCAATCCATTAGAGAGGTTCTAATGAAAGATGACCCAGCTGCAGCTCAACAAATGGCGAGTGGTAAATCTAAAGTTATGTTTAGCAAAACACCTGCTCAATTAAAAGAAGTTGCTGAGTTACCACCGAATAAGGTATTATCTAAAAACAACAAAGACAACCCTGTGTCTTATATAAAACAGCAATATCCTAGTTCTAAAACAGGTAAAACAAAAACTAGAAACCTTGCTGATTTTGGTAAAGAGTTAAGGGTTAATAACGTGTTGACTACATTAGGTAAGCAGACGACGGATATAATAACTAAATTCTTAACTACAAACCCTGAATTTACTTATGATCTTAGAAAAACAATGTCTGGTGGGCAAGGTTTAAGCTTCTTTGGGTTAACCTCAGTGTTTGATGAGTTATCAAACAATATAGTCATAAGTAAGCCCACCTCTAAAAGACATAAGTATAGCGGTGTAGGTAGGTTGTTAGATAAGAAAAAGCATATAAAGAAAGGTAAGAAGGTAAGTGTAAAAGATGGTAAAGATTTCGTTACTAGTAAACAGTTTGCTAAAACACAATCAGAAAAACATAATAATTTAGAGAAGCTTTTCGTAGCTATACAAAAACATTTAAAGAAAGATCCTGATCATGGTTGGTTGTTCGCTAGGATGGTTGCAGACACTGTAAACAATCAAGACTCTATAGTTAGAATATCAGCGCCATTAGTTGGTTTACCTATAAATACAAAAGGCAATTTAATATACGACCAAAAGATAGCTGAAGAACATTCGTTTCCTCAAAACCAAGTAGGTACAATGCTTCTAGATGCAGCCATAGCTGGTGATAACATTAAAGAAGTAATGAAGGTTATTAGGTCTTCATACTCTCAAATAGCATTGCTAGAGACTGACGATGTTAAAACTAGGCACGCTGGTTATAGTAGTAAGATGCCTGATATATTTTGGGATCAAGTAGTACCTAGAATAAAGGACGGTTCTTTAAAAGTGGACTTAGGTTTAGCCTCTACTATTAGATACTCTGAATCTGGAGTAAATCTAAATAACTACTATCTTCATGAGCAAGGACAAACTATAGCTGAATACTTTGGGGTAGGTGTTGATATGTCTAAGATGAGTGAGCAAGAGGTTAATGCTATAGTTCAAGAACAAAACAAACTTATAAAAGAGTTTTTAGTAGGTGATATAACTAAACAACAAGCAAGCTCTTATATTAATTCACTAACTGAGCTAGGTCTACTAGCTAGTGATATTGAAATAAACAATAAAAGCAACGCTGTAAAAGCTAAAAGCAATTTAGTTAAGTTTAGTAAGTCAGGTAAAGTTAAGGGTATGTCAACGTTTGACTTTGACGAGACTCTAATTATAGATGGTGAAAACTCTATACTAGCTACAGACCCTGAATCAGGTAATACAATAGAGATTAGTAGTGGCGACTGGCCTTTGAAAGGTCCTGAGCTAGCTGCTGCTGGTTACCAGTTTGACTTCTCTGACTTTGCTAATGTACGTGGAGGTAAAGAAGGACCACTACTTCAGAAGATGAAAAATCAGATTAAGAAGTATGGTAATAAAAACGTATTTGTACTTACAGCTAGACAACAAGCATCAGCAGAACCTATACAACAATGGTTAAAGACTCAGGGTATAGATATACCTCTAAGGAATATAACTGGTTTAGGTAAGAGCGAAGGCTCTGCTAAAGGTCAGTGGATGTTACAGAAGTTTGCAGAGGGGTACAATGATATGTATTTTGTAGATGATGCTCTACCAAACGTTAAAGCTGTTAAGGATGTCTTAGATCAACTAGATATTAAATCTAAAGTTGTACAAGCTAAGGTTAAATTCAGCAAAGACGGTGGTAGTGAGTTTAATAAAATGCTAGAAAGAAATACTGGTGTTAATAGAGATAAAATATTCTCTGAAGCTCAAGCTAGATTGAGAGGTAAGAAAGTTGATGGCTTTATTTTAAAGAAGTTTTTTGTACCACCATCGGCTGAAGATTTCAAAGGGTTGTTATATAATTTCTTAGGTAAAGGAAAGCAGGGTGAGACTGATATGGCTTTCTTCAAGGAGCACCTACTAGATCCTTTTGCTAAGGGTATTAGAGATATAAACTTCACTAAACAAAGAACATCGGAAGAGTTTAAAACTCTTAGAAAAGAAATGCCTGATGTTGTTAAGAAGTTTAACAAGAATGCTACTGGTAGTGATTATACAGTCGGTGATGCTATAAGAGTTTATTTGTGGAATAAGAACGAGGTAGATATACCAGGTATTTCAAAACAAGAAGTATCCTTACTTTCTGATTATGTCAAGGGAGACCCTAAAATTAAAGCATTTGCTGATGTGTTAGGTAATATATCTAGAGCTAAAGAGGGTTATGTAAAACCTGGTGAGAACTGGGTGGTTGGTAATATAGCTTCAGATTTATTTGGTCAGTCTAATCAAACTAATAGAGCTGAGTATTTATCTGAGTGGAAGAACAATGTAGACGTTGTGTTCTCACCTGAGAATATGAATAAGATAGAAGCTGTGTATGGCACAGACTTTAAAGATGCTCTAGAGAACATGCTCTACCGTATGGAAACTGGTAGCAACAGAGCTCACGGTGGAGATAAAGTTGTTAATGGTTTCATGGACTGGATCAACGGATCTGTTGGTGCCGTTATGTTCTTTAACACTAGGTCAGCAATGCTTCAAACGTTGTCTACGGTTAACTTTATGGACTGGGGAGATAACAATATATTTAAAGCAGCTAAAGCATTTGCTAACCAACCTCAGTATTGGAAAGACTTTATGACACTGTTTAATTCAGACATGTTAAAGCAACGTAGATCTGGTATGTCTATTGATGTAAACTTATCGGAACTAAGTAACACTGTAGCTAAGAGTGGTGCAAAAGATAAATACAAAGCTGCTGTAGGGTATTTACTTCAAATAGGTTTCACACCTACACAGATCGCGGATAGCTTTGCTATAGCTTCTGGTGGTGCTACCTACTATAGAAACAAAACAAATAAATACCTAAAAGAAGGGTTGAGTCAAAAAGAAGCTGAAGCTAAAGCTTTTGAAGACTTCCAAGAGATAGCGGAGGAGACTCAGCAATCTTCTAGACCTGATCTTATATCTCAACAACAAGCTGGGACATTAGGTAGATTAGTATTAGCTTGGCAAAATACACCAATGCAGTATACTAGATTAACTAAGAAAGCAATATCAGATTTAGTTAATGGTAGGGGTGATTGGAAATCTCATGTATCTAGGATATTATATTACGGTGCTGTGCAGAACATTATATTCGGTAGTTTACAAACCGGTTTAGCGTTCTTATTATTTGGTGGTGATGAAGATGAGGAGAAAACTAAAACAAAGACTACACGTGTAGCTAATGGAGCTTTAGATACCTTGTTGAGAGGTACCGGTGTGTATGGCGCTATGGTTTCTACTCTTAAGAATACCATAATGAAATACATGGATGAGAAGGATAAACCTTATGGTAGAAGAGAGTTGTCTAAGGTAGCCCTTGAAGCTGTACAATTATCTCCACCTATAGGTAGTAAGCTAAGAAAAATCATGAGTGCTATTTATAGCTACGAATATAATAAAGGTGTACCAGAAAAAATGGGTGTTAGTATAGATAACCCTATACTAAATGTTGTTGGTAACTTGATTGAAGCTACAACTAACGTACCTTTAGCTAGAGCAGTTAGGAAATCTCAAAACATAGAGGAAGCCATCAATGGTAACCACGAAGCCTGGAAACGTGTGGCTCTTATTCTTGGTTGGGACAAGTGGAGTTTAGACGTCAAAGACGAGGAGTTAGAGAAAGCTAAAGCAGAGGTTAAGCAAGAGAAGAAAGCTAAGAAAGCTGAAGAGAAGAAAGCTAAGAAACAAGAGAAACAAAAGAAAGTTGAAGAAGAAAAGAAAGCCCCTGGTGCTAAACAGGTTAGATGCTCTGGTACAAAATCAAACGGTGAGAGATGTAGTATAATGATAGAGACTAAAGCTAAAACAGCTAAATGTATGTATCATAAAACTTATAAACCTAACGAAGCTAGTGATAGTGATGGAGATGGAAGAAAAGAATATCAGTGTAGATCTACAACTGCTTCAGGTGAGAGATGTAGAAACCGAACAGAGAACATAACTAAGAAATGCTATGCACATCAATAAGTTAACTATTAATTATGTAATATTATAATATATGGAGATTTTTAAAAACGACAACGTGTGGAATGAGAAAGCTGTAGTAGGATTTGTAGCTTTCGCTATCATGTGTTTAATCATGGTGGCAGATCTTTTAACCGGGTGGGTTGGAGAAGATTTAGTTATAAATGAATTTGTATACGACTCTTTTGTCTGGGTCGTGCTTGGTTGCTTTGGTATATCAGGTGTAGAGAAATTCGCTAAAAAATAAGTTATGGCATTTAAAAAACATATGATGTACAAAGGTAGTAAAGGTGAAATGGCTGATACATACAAACAGCATTTAGCTTTAAAAAAGAAGGGGTACGGTCATACTAAACCTAAGTCTAAAAAAAAGAAATAAGCTATGGCATACAAGATGAAAAAGAAAGGACCTTGTTGGAAAGGTTATGAAATGATTGGTACTAAAAAGAAAGGCGGAAGAACTGTACCTAATTGTGTACCTAAAAAGAAAAAGTGATGGCTTACAAAATGAGGAAGACTACTGTCGGTAAAGGCAGAACGTTTCGCACTGTAAAGGAAGGTGCTGGTATGACAAAGAAAGGGGTTAGTGATTACAAAAAGGAGAACCCTGGTAGTAATCTAAAAACCGCTGTTACTGGTAAAGTCAAACCAGGTAGTAAAGCTGCGGGTCGTAGAAAGTCTTTCTGTGCTAGGTCGAAAGGTTGGACAGGTGAGAGAGGTAAAGCAGCTAGACGTAGATGGAGATGTTAATATGAAGGGTACTAAAAAACAAGAGCGATTTAAAAAGTCAACTGGATTTGTTCAGCGTAACCATCCATTCCCAGTCACTAGTTGTGGTAGACGAAGACCATTGAATCAAAAACTAAAATACAACAAGGGTAAATGAAAAGAATATTTTTATTATTAATAATTCTATCTTGCAACTTAAACGCTCAAGATAGTTTATCTGTAGACTGTAACGGCACTGATGTATCTAGTATTACTAGTTGGATTGGGGACGGTTACTGTGATGATGGTGCGTATACGTGGAGTGGTAATGCTATTTACTTTAACTGTGAAGAGTTTAACTACGACGAGGGGGATTGTCCAGTACCTATAGATACTATATTAGGGTGTATGGATATGTTAGCTTTGAACTACGTACCTGAAGCTAATATAAACGACGAGAGTTGTGAGTATCCTATATTCGGTTGCATCGACCCTGAAGCACCGAACTATAACCCTTGGGCAGAAGCAGATGATGGCAGCTGTGTCGGAATAAGTTGTTCTGATGGAGAGGCCAAAATTATTTTACAGCTAACTCTAGATCAATACCCAGGTGAGACTGGTTGGATTATAACTGATCTTTCCAATGGTCAACCTGTAGACAACGTGGTGGCTGGAGAATACTCTTATGAGCAAGCTAATCAAACCATAGTCTATGATTTATGTATACCAGAGACTGGGGTCGAGATTATACTAAGTGATATATACGGGGATGGTTTAGCGGGTTCACTATACGGTGGAACTGATGGTAGCATAATTGTATTTGGTGATGCAGAGCCTTGCGGTAGCTTAGATACGTTATGGTCTTTACCTAGCGCAGACTTTGGTGTGGCTGCTTATTCTGGGCCTATATGGTTAGAGCAGTGTGATGTGCCTATCGTGGAAGGTTGTACTAATAATCTATACACAGAGTTTAACCCTCAAGCGAACTTTGAAAACGGAAGCTGTGAGACGTTACACACTCTAGGTTGTATAAACCCGAGCGCTTTTAACTATGATCCTACCGCTACACTGAACGATATAATTGCTTCTTGTGAGTATAAGTTAATAATAGAAGATGACGGTGGAGATGGTTGGGGTGATTCTTATATAGGTGTTGTGCAAGGAGATAGTATTGTTGGAACATATGCTATGGAGCCTGGTTCTTACTCTCAAGAGTTTACTATACAGTTAACTTCTAGTGAGCATGTTAAAGTATATTACTTTGAGATAGCAAGTCCTCAGACTCCACCTGAAGAGGTTGCTTTCCAAACTATGCATAACTCTTTCAAATTGATAAACAGTAATGGTTCCGTAACTCTACAAGGTGGTGTATACCCTTTCTCTAATAACGGACAGGGAGCATTGAAGGCTTACGGACCGCCATTATGGAACGTGTATAGTGGCACGCCTTACTGTGGGGATTATTGTATACCAACTGCAGTAGGTTGCCTAGATGAGCTAGCTTTAAACTACGACTCTATAGCTAATACAGATAGTGGAGAGTGTATAGACGTTGTGCTAGGTTGTACTAACGAACTTGCTTTTAACTACGATTCTTTAGCTAATGTAAATAACAACTCATGTGTAGCTGTAGTGTTTGGCTGTCTAGACGAGAGTGCTTGGAACTACAACTTCTTAGCTAATACAAATGACGAGTCCTGCCTTTACTTTGGTTGTACGGATTTACTAGCGGACAACTATGATGACCAAGCGAATGTAGATAACGGTAGTTGTTTCACGACTGTTCTTGGTTGCACAGATCCAGAAGCGTTTAACTACAGCGAAGAAGCTAACACGGAGAACTTCTCTTGCATACCTATTGTCTTAGGTTGTTTAGACATACTTGCTTTTAATTATGATTCATTAGCTAATACAAACAATGATGCATGTGTAGAGACTATTCAGGGATGTCTAGATGTATTAGCTTTTAATTATGATGTTATGGCTAACACGGATAATAATAGCTGCCTATATGATGCGGGATGTATTGGGGATCCTGGTGATCCTTACTGGTTAAATGATACGTGTTATGCTTGGGTTATTATGGTAGACCCATATTGTTGTGGTACAGAATGGGACAGCAAGTGCCAAGAGCTTTATTGGAACTGCTCTACAGATAGTCCTTTAGATGTTAGGGATTTACTGAGAACAGCTACGTTAGCTATATACCCTGTACCAGCGGGTGACTTACTAAATATAGTAACTAAAGAAAAGGTAGATATTAAAGTATATAATGTTGTAGGTGTACTAGTTATACATATCAAGGACAAGTACACTCAAAAAGGTTTAAACCAATTAGATATAACTCAACTACCACCAGGGGTATACAACTTTAATATAACCTGTAATAATAATACTATAAGCAAGAAGGTTATTAAACAATGAGAAAGTTTAAAAAATACTCCGTAAAATTAGCTTTAGAATTTATATACGCTGTATGTGTACTGGTAGTATACACTATGGGCTTTATGGTTTTATCAGATAGTTGTAACGGGCAGGGGTTAAATAAAGTATTTAAGTACTCTACATTCTATACAGCCGTAAACGGTGGGACATCTTTATCTGATGATCAAGTATGGTCAATAACCTCAGGTCAACTGGAGGAAGGTGTGGTAGAAACTCCATTTGATTATGCAGTGTCTATAGGTCTTAGGAAAATTAAAAGATTTGGATACGAAAATAGAGCAAACACATTCTACAATGGTACTGAGAATTCGTACTCAGACGCAGCAACATTAGGTCGGTTGGATGGCTTTGAATATTTATTCGAGGCTGACTTTGTGAGACGGTTAGGCGTTAATTATTTAAACCAGAATCACTTTGTAAGATATGTTGCAGATAACTGGGTGGTTAAAGTAGCATACCTTGAGGATGGGTTTGCTGATATTAAATACTTCGAAGCATCTCAAAGATATAGGAAGCAAGTTAAAGATGGTAAGTTATCTTTTAATGTAGGCGCTGTCCAGCGATTAGCTGAGCCTTACGGATTCGATCCATTAGCCGATTGGGTTTTAGACAATGGTACACTACATTACACATACTTAGCTTTACAAGAGGGTTACAATATAACTATGGCTGGAGAATACTTCAACCCTAGTGGAGAGTTGGTTGCTGACAACCAAGAGGTTTGGGAAGAGGTTGTCATCCCTCAAGTGATAAATGATTATGTTGATGGTCAGCGAAACACACTATCTAATATAGTAGAATACTCCGTCGTGATCGGTTTAGATTACTATCACTTTACTAAACATTTTTGGTTTCATACATGGGGTAATTTACTACCTTACCATTTAGATACAGATAATAAATACTCATATCACAAATTTAATAATGGGCAATGGTTGGACTATTCAGGTGGTTTAATATTTGGGTATAAGTTTAATAAAAGTTTAGGAGTATTTGCTGAGGGTAGATACAACAAGTATTGGAACAGAGAATGGCACAACTTTAGTGTTGGGATTAACTACGTAATATTTTAAGAATGGCTAAGGAATTAAATGAAGATACTACATTAAAGTTGAGTATAAAAACATTAGCTGGTATAGCAGTATTAATATTCACTTTAGTGGGGATGTGGTTTACATTACAGGGAGATATAGCGGACGCTAAAGAACTACCTAAACCCCCAGACCCAGAGATCACTCGTATGGAGTATGATATGAAAGATCAACTAATAAGACAGACTATAATGTCAACCCAGGAAAACGTCAAAGAGATTAAGACTCAGATGATAAGAATGGAGGACAAGATAGATAAACTAAAATGATATGATTAGACTACTAATATTTTTAGTGATTACTACAAACCTGAGGGCACAACACCTTCCGGCTCGTAATGCTGAAAATATTGGTTGGGTTTTATCTAAAATGCAAGAGTTTACGTTTGCTGAAGATAAGCAGTTACATATGGGAGCTTGCTTTTTTATAAGTTCAACAACGTCTGCTTTAGTATATAGAAAAACTAAAAACAAAAAAAAAGCTACTATATATGGTTTCAGTGTGGCTATGTTAGCTGGAGTTGTCAAAGAGATTTATGATATAAATAATGGTGACTCAGACTTAAACGATATACTAGCAAACAGTATTGGTTCTAGCTTAGGAGTTGTAACAATTAGAATAACATTATGAAAAAGATTTTACTAATATTACTACTGTCATTACCATTCATTGTTAACGGGCAAGATTTTCCAGATGGTTTACATGTAGTAGAATTTAATGCTAGCTTTAACAAATCCAACGAGGTAACTTGGTTGAGTAGTTTGACTGACTGTAAAATCGAAAGAGTTGATATAGCTGCGGATTCTAGATGGGCTAGTGAATATAAGATAGTTGTTGTACCTACCTTGGTGGTATTTAATAACAATGAAGAAGCAAGAAGATTTCAAGCAAATATCATGATGACAATGGAAGCTACTAGAAAAGAGGTTCAAGAGTCTATTGATGAGATTATAATGGAAGCATTTTAAATTAAATTAAATTAAATACTATGAAAGAGAAAACGTTAAACAGAATCCAAGTGATAGTGCTATGTATTTCCATAGCATTTTTATTTATCATTAGCATCGGCGAAGCAAATGCCCAGACCAGTCATGTAGTAGATACTGTAAAGTATACTTACTACGATTTAAAAGGTAGACCAGTTCAGTCAGGTTTCTTTTCGGAAAAAAATATGGGGTGGTGCTTATGGTTTCTTGCTGATGATGGTATTAGAAGAGAAAAGGTTTGGATAGATACTAGAAAATAAATGAAGTGGATAGGTCAACATATATGGAGTTTTATATCTAGGTTTCGTAGTGATGTATACTTAGAAAAACTAAGTGGTTACACTGGCTCTACTGATGTACTAGTTATAGATAGCGATAAAAAGGTACGAGTCAATAATACTATCGGTGGGGATCATTTATCATTTGATGGTAGCACTGCTAATGGAATTTGTACTTACAAAGATGCGAATGAAATTAGTGTTGAATCTTTTATTACAGCTGCTGATTCAGAGCTCAAGGTGAATGGTACCCTTGTCATGGGTAGTACAGACACTTTAAACTCTTCTGGGTACTTGTTAGTTGCTAACCAACCTAACATAACGTCATTAGCAGGATTTTTCACAGGATCTGCTAACCAATTAGTAACTGATGATGGGGATGGTACTATAACTTCTCACGCTAACTTTACCTTTGATGGTGGTACTGCGACTATGAGCGCTTCAATTTCTGGAGAGACACCAAGATTTGACATAACAAATACCCACGCTGATGCTAACTCTGGGGCCTTACGTTTTATAAAAAACACTAGTGATGATTCACCAGCTGTTAATGACACTCTAGGTAGTATTTATTTTATAGGGGATGATAGTGGTAATGCTCAACATACTTTCGCTAAAGTATTAGCACAGCCTAAGACTGTCACGGGTGGAGCAGAAGGTGGAGCGTTAACATTTTATGTTGCGTCTAATGATGGGGATTTAGAGAATGGACTTCAGATAATAGATGGTAACGCAGATGGTGAGTTAGATATTAATATTGGTAGTGGTGCAGCTTCTGTAACAACTATAGCTGGTACACTCACCATGGGTAGTACAGCGGCGATGGATAACGCTGGGTTACTATCAGTAGCTAATCAATCTAATATAACTGGGGTTGGTACTCTTGCGGGTTTAACTATAGGTGGAGATTTAACTGTAAATGGAGACACTGTTACTTTTGAATCTGCTAATGCAGATGATCCAATATTTACTATAAAAAATACTAGTAACAACACCAACGATGCAGCTCAAATGATCTTCGTTAAAGATAGGGGCACTGCTCCAGCTGTTGGTACTAATATTGGTGAGATGAGATTCATAGGTGAAGACAGTAATCAAAATGCTCAAGAGTACGGTGGAATGCTATGCGAAATTGACGTTGCTACAGATGGGCAGGAATCTGGGCAATTTGGTATTTGGGTTGCCACTCACGATGGTGAACTACAATATGGTCTTCAGATAACTGGTGGAGATGCGGAAGACAAAGTAAATGTTGCTATTGGTCAAGGAGCAGCATCAACAACAACTGTAGCTGGAGATTTAACTGTTACAAGTAAAGCAACTATACCAACTAGGAAATTTACTGCAACAAGTGCCACTCATTTCGAGCATCAAGGTGATGTGTTATATTTTGGTGGTGGTAGTACAACTCAAGGTGATCTTTGTTATTTAAAAGAAAATGGAGAATGGGGTCAAGCAGACGCAGACGGAGCAGCTACGGGTGATGATGCGGATAGAGACGCGATGGGAATGTTAGCTATAGCATTAGGAACAGATCCAGATGTAGATGGAATGTTTATTAAAGGAATTATAACTATGGATTATGATTTAGGAGATGTTGGTAATCCCGTGTATATATCTACAACAGCAGGTGATATGTCAAATGCAGTACCTGGTAGTGGAGATTTTGTTAGAGTTGTTGGTTACTGTTTAAGTGATGCAGACGGACAAATGTATTTTAATCCTGATAATACTTGGGTAGAAGTAGCATAATATGGCATATATAGATCAAACATTAATATTCGAGGATGACAAACTATACTATATAGAAGACGGGATTGAGCGTCAAGTAATGATGTCTTGGGAAGGTCCTATTATGAAAGCTTCTGCAGACTACGTATGTGAGGGTGGAGGAGATATACTCGAAGTAGGTTTTGGTATGGGCATATCTGCTGGGTATATACAAGCTAATTCTATAAACTCTCATACTATAGTAGAGTATCACCCACAGGTAATAGAGAAAGCTAAAAAGTGGGCTAAAGATAAACCTAACGTAACTATAATAGAAGGAGATTGGTATAAAGTGAAAGATTCTTTATCCACATATGATGGTATATTCCATGATACATGGGCAGATGATAACATCGCAGAGTTTATACCTACATTAGATGATTTAACCAAGTCAGGGACGCGAGTTTCTTGGTGGAATGATTTTACAGAAACAGGACCATTTCATATTAACGGTACTGTATATGAAGCTATGAATATTACACCTGAGAAGAATATGTATTTTAGTAACACAACATATTATCTTCCTAAAA
>JGI24006J15134_10001710_pt1 | contig 12415 bp, 13 predicted proteins | sample LinPmetageLP53_FD_15134 | JGI IMG/M metagenome (IMG submission 15134) | reverse complement strand
AATTCTACAGTCCAGTATTGAAAGGACTGCCCGGTATTAAAGCATCAAGTAAAACTCTCAATCCACCCCTAGCTGTTCCAAGTGGTGCGGCGGTCGCAATAAATGTGTCATAATAAGGAACAAAATCTGCATAAGCATCGGCCGCATTATCAAAAACCTTAGTTCCTATATCCCATTTGAACCCGTAATAGGTAGCAATTAATGATAGGATTAAAGTTACAGCCGAAACATCAGAAATTAGTGCGACTAATGGATTACTGACTTTATTGAAAGTATAAGCGGCGTTTGCAGTTTCTAACAATTCTCTTTCGACTCGACCAAGAACAATTTCATGTCGAATAACTTGATCTGGTTTTGGCTTAGGCAAAGTTAATCCCGAACCTTATTTTTTTATTGAAATTAGCAGAATAATTAGAAGTAGGCATTGTTCCGGGAAGAGTATTGTTTGAAATTCCATTTGCTTGCATGTTTAATTTACTTCCTTGACCTATTGTTGAATTCCAACCTGTTCCCATGCCTTGAGTATTAATCCAAATCGAAGGGCTGTTCCCTGCTGCATAGTTTGAAGTCCAAGTATAAACTATCCAATACTTAGTGCCTCTAACTAGACTAATTGTCGAGGCAGGTGAGGCTGATACTATAGCGGCGGTATTACAATTAATATCGGCTTTACCACCTATCTGAGAAGTAGGATAACCGTCTCCTGAGTCTGCATAAATTCCAACCTGTAAAATATTACTTCCACCTGATGTTGAATTAACTCTTAGTTCAAAATTAGAAATGTTTGCAGAAGTAGGAGACACAAAAGGAAAACACATAGGAAGATTAGTTCCTATTGTAGATACTGATTGAGCCGCACCGCCAAAAGGCGCACCATCACCCGGCACATAGGTATCATTTGATGAATTGAAAACTGCCCCAAATCCATATTCCCCAGATCCTGAACCACCGCCACCAGAATTTAGAAAACCATTCCATTCACCTGCGACACTCATTCTGGCCAATTGAATCAAAACTATTCTTCTCAAATCATCTTCATTAACACCCTCAACGAATACTTTTTCCGCTACACTTTGAAAATCTGAATAGCTAAGATTTTCTAAATCCTGGGTCTTTAATAGTGCATATAATCTCTTATCTTTGTCAGCGTTTGGTAATGGCATAATTATTCCTCTTCATCTCCAGCTGCAGCTGGTTCTACCCATTCATATCGGGCATCATCTGAGTCTTCTGGGTTGATTATTATTATAGCACTCATGTTTTCACCGTAAATCTATCATCTAATGATATTAAATCTAATTCTTGAGGATGTTTTAATGGTGGTAGTGTATACACTCTCTCCGGGATATTCTTCTTTTCATCAACAAATACTAGAACATTAGGTATTTTTTTAAACACTTTTTGATTATTTCTATAATAAATAGATACACTTCTGTATCTTTTCATGATAAAAACCCGTTCCACTCGCCCTTACATGCTGTAACTGCTAATTTTAATAACACTAATCTTCTTAATTCATCTTCATTTAACTGCTCAACACTTAATGGCTTCCCAATATCCATTACAGTCGGATTATCTCCGGTCGCAAATGTCTCTAATGTCTGATTCTGAGATAATGTGTAGACTCTACCAGATCGTTTTTCAGCGTTAGGTAATGGCATGTAATCACTTATTTCAATCGGTTTTGAAGCATAGTGCGCTTAACAGTTTTGTATATTCTGTCAATTGCACCAAAATCTTTCATTGACATGTCGCCATTTCCAAATAACTTTAATGCTTTAGCTCGCATTTCATTTAATCTTCTCATGGCTTGAGGTTTTGTCAATTTTTTTGCCATTGTAATCACGCATTGGTTAATACTGAAGATGTGAAATTTAGTTTTACAGGAATCATTACTTGAGACATTACAGGTTGCATTGAAGATGGGTCGGTGCAAGTAACCGCGCCCGCCATATTACCCAGATTATCGAAAACTTGAGCACCGCCACCCGGACTCTCAATCTTTGCACCATCAATTGAAGTGAAAACTGCTTTCATACAAGTTTGACCCTGCAAAGTGTTACCGATTTGATTGCCAGTTTGTAAGTCCAATAAATTTGTTGTGCCAGATCCGCTTGGGGTGCCGACAAAGAGTCTATCAACGCCTCTATTCGTGTAAACTTGTAGACAGGCATCTCTTTCGGTTGCAGTCAAAGTGAGAACCCGAAGAACATCACCAGGCTGAAGAGTAACCGGTCTGCATAGCATAGGAGTTTGTGAAGCTACACCATTAACGCAAACTGGAATAATAGCGAGTATCAGTCCTTGACGAAGAATATAAGCATAACTGATACCATTCAAAGCAGTTACAAGGCCTGAAACGATAGTGGCGTTAGGCATGTAATCTCCTATATCTTGTGCGGTTACGGTAAATGCTACACTAGTTTGTAGGGTTGCTTCAGTGGATTCCGCAATTTCTGAGGAAAGAGGTATTTTTCGACCGTCTGATGTATTTAATACACCTGTTACAGTATTAGTGGCCATTATAATCTCACTCCAACGCCTAACTGTTTGAAAATTGTGCGGTTTACATTAGAAATAGGTGCGCGAAGTAATTTTTTGCCTAGCTTGAACCCGATTCTGATACCAACGCTTTTCGCAATCATTGGCACATAGTTAGCCATTACATTACTTTGAATTATATTGAATGCTTGGTCGGGTTCTGAAATAATATCTCTAAGTGAAATTGCTTCTCCCCCAGACTGAACCATCTCAGTTGTATATGTTAAAGGCATAAATGTAGGTTTAGTTACCAAATCTGCTTTCCCTGTTACAAAGCCGACCGGTGTAGTTCCCATAGCGCCTTCAGTTAAGACAGAAGCATAAAGATAAGATTCTGTTAAATTCAATAACGATGTTGTTTTGGGTGAGCGCCTTCTCTGGGCTTTGCGTTTTCGTGCCATGAAGTTCGTGAATGATACTCAGTATTTAATCTTCAGACATAAAAAGCCCTTTGGCATCCCTTTCTATGATTTTTGGCGGTATAATTGTAGGATCTGGGCGATTCATATTCCCTATCAACTGGGCGATTGCCATTTGAACGGGATTAACAGGTTCAGAATTTCCAAAACCTGGTATGTTATCCATTACCGACTTAATTGCCAAAGCCAATTTTTCATCTAAATCATCCAATCCGTCATCAATTTGTTTAGCTAAGTCAAAAATCAATTTAAAAATTATAAAAAATCCTATCAAAATTAAAGAAAATCCGATATATAGTTCCGTCATCATAACCCCATCCAACCCACACCGGTTCTTAATCGGCACCCAACCCCAACCCCTAATCTTATTAGTTAATCATCGGTGCGAATGTATATCATTCAGGCGATATGCAATCGCCTAACCCCAATTAAAAAAGCGAAAAAAAACGAAGTTTTTCTTTTGGTTTTATTTCCGGGTGTATTATATAGCCCTGTGGCCTCTCAATCAATAATATGATGTATCGTAGACGAAACAACAAGCCGGAAAGAGAGACGCACAAAATAAAAGAATTTCAAAAATTATTATTGAAATACGGTCAAGGAGTTGGAATAGACCCTTTTGCTAGAAATTGCACTCATGCCTATTATACAAATGACATTAATCCAGATACTCTAGCTAAGTATAATTTGGATGCTTTAGATTTTCTTGAGCAACCACCTTACTTATTTAATAATCAAAAATTTGATTTTGTTATATTTGACCCACCATTCAGCGACCGAATGTCAAAGGATAAGTATGGCACATCAAACCTTTATTCTGCTGAGTCTAATAAGGCCTCTAGGTGTCAAAAAATAGCAGCTAGAATGCTTAAACAAGGTGGCTATTTTATTAAAGCCGGTTACAATTCTAATCCACCATCAAATAACTTGGAATTGAGAGAATTATGTTTGTTAGCTTGTGGCGGAAATAGAAATGACATTATTTTCAGTGTTTGGGAGAAGACTTTCGATCTGGATGAATGGGTGGTTGAATGAATTTAAGATGCGCTAAATGTAAAATGGTATTTCTAGTAAATACCTTTGAAGATGTAAGAATAATTCAATCAATGTCATGTCCTGAATCAGCTGGTCATAAATTAAGCGAGGTGGAATAATGCCGACTTGGAAAGAATTGGGGTTTAGATTCAAAAACAAAAGAACTCAATGTATGGTTTGTCGTAAAGAAAAAGACTGCGGAGAAGTTAAAGTGGTTAGATATGGAAAGAATCCTAGTGCTTCGTTTTCTTGGTTTTGTTGCCGAAGGTGTTGGTTAGATGCCGGTTTGGTGGTGTATAATCCATGAGTACTGGAAAGATATTGCATTCGTTTACTCTCTACCGTAGAGCATCAGAATTAATTAAAAATAAATCAGGAAAGAATCAAATGTCTGACAATGTTTCTAATGCAATTATATGGTATTATGAACAACCGAAATATATACATGAATATGTTTACGATGAAGATTTAAAAATGGATGTTAGATCTGGTAAATTAATTCGTAATTTTAAATTAGAAGAACACCCGGATTTGAGATACTATGCACCATTTGAGAAAAGAATCTACGAAAGAGCTATGTCAAAGAATTTAGAAATAATTGACGAATTGAGGGCTGAGAACAAAGCACTGAAGAATAATAGGTTTAAGTTTTGGAAAAAGTTCCCTTAGTAGTGGGTATAAAGGGCAAATTCTACAGTCCAGTATTGAAAGGACTGCCCGGTATTAAAGCATCAAGTAAAACTCTCAATCCACCCCTAGCTGTTCCAAGTGGTGCGGCGGTCGCAATAAATGTGTCATAATAAGGAACAAAATCTGCATAAGCATCGGCCGCATTATCAAAAACCTTAGTTCCTATATCCCATTTGAACCCGTAATAGGTAGCAATTAATGATAGGATTAAAGTTACAGCCGAAACATCAGAAATTAGTGCGACTAATGGATTACTGACTTTATTGAAAGTATAAGCGGCGTTTGCAGTTTCTAACAATTCTCTTTCGACTCGACCAAGAACAATTTCATGTCGAATAACTTGATCTGGTTTTGGCTTAGGCAAAGTTAATCCCGAACCTTATTTTTTTATTGAAATTAGCAGAATAATTAGAAGTAGGCATTGTTCCGGGAAGAGTATTGTTTGAAATTCCATTTGCTTGCATGTTTAATTTACTTCCTTGACCTATTGTTGAATTCCAACCTGTTCCCATGCCTTGAGTATTAATCCAAATCGAAGGGCTGTTCCCTGCTGCATAGTTTGAAGTCCAAGTATAAACTATCCAATACTTAGTGCCTCTAACTAGACTAATTGTCGAGGCAGGTGAGGCTGATACTATAGCGGCGGTATTACAATTAATATCGGCTTTACCACCTATCTGAGAAGTAGGATAACCGTCTCCTGAGTCTGCATAAATTCCAACCTGTAAAATATTACTTCCACCTGATGTTGAATTAACTCTTAGTTCAAAATTAGAAATGTTTGCAGAAGTAGGAGACACAAAAGGAAAACACATAGGAAGATTAGTTCCTATTGTAGATACTGATTGAGCCGCACCGCCAAAAGGCGCACCATCACCCGGCACATAGGTATCATTTGATGAATTGAAAACTGCCCCAAATCCATATTCCCCAGATCCTGAACCACCGCCACCAGAATTTAGAAAACCATTCCATTCACCTGCGACACTCATTCTGGCCAATTGAATCAAAACTATTCTTCTCAAATCATCTTCATTAACACCCTCAACGAATACTTTTTCCGCTACACTTTGAAAATCTGAATAGCTAAGATTTTCTAAATCCTGGGTCTTTAATAGTGCATATAATCTCTTATCTTTGTCAGCGTTTGGTAATGGCATAATTATTCCTCTTCATCTCCAGCTGCAGCTGGTTCTACCCATTCATATCGGGCATCATCTGAGTCTTCTGGGTTGATTATTATTATAGCACTCATGTTTTCACCGTAAATCTATCATCTAATGATATTAAATCTAATTCTTGAGGATGTTTTAATGGTGGTAGTGTATACACTCTCTCCGGGATATTCTTCTTTTCATCAACAAATACTAGAACATTAGGTATTTTTTTAAACACTTTTTGATTATTTCTATAATAAATAGATACACTTCTGTATCTTTTCATGATAAAAACCCGTTCCACTCGCCCTTACATGCTGTAACTGCTAATTTTAATAACACTAATCTTCTTAATTCATCTTCATTTAACTGCTCAACACTTAATGGCTTCCCAATATCCATTACAGTCGGATTATCTCCGGTCGCAAATGTCTCTAATGTCTGATTCTGAGATAATGTGTAGACTCTACCAGATCGTTTTTCAGCGTTAGGTAATGGCATGTAATCACTTATTTCAATCGGTTTTGAAGCATAGTGCGCTTAACAGTTTTGTATATTCTGTCAATTGCACCAAAATCTTTCATTGACATGTCGCCATTTCCAAATAACTTTAATGCTTTAGCTCGCATTTCATTTAATCTTCTCATGGCTTGAGGTTTTGTCAATTTTTTTGCCATTGTAATCACGCATTGGTTAATACTGAAGATGTGAAATTTAGTTTTACAGGAATCATTACTTGAGACATTACAGGTTGCATTGAAGATGGGTCGGTGCAAGTAACCGCGCCCGCCATATTACCCAGATTATCGAAAACTTGAGCACCGCCACCCGGACTCTCAATCTTTGCACCATCAATTGAAGTGAAAACTGCTTTCATACAAGTTTGACCCTGCAAAGTGTTACCGATTTGATTGCCAGTTTGTAAGTCCAATAAATTTGTTGTGCCAGATCCGCTTGGGGTGCCGACAAAGAGTCTATCAACGCCTCTATTCGTGTAAACTTGTAGACAGGCATCTCTTTCGGTTGCAGTCAAAGTGAGAACCCGAAGAACATCACCAGGCTGAAGAGTAACCGGTCTGCATAGCATAGGAGTTTGTGAAGCTACACCATTAACGCAAACTGGAATAATAGCGAGTATCAGTCCTTGACGAAGAATATAAGCATAACTGATACCATTCAAAGCAGTTACAAGGCCTGAAACGATAGTGGCGTTAGGCATGTAATCTCCTATATCTTGTGCGGTTACGGTAAATGCTACACTAGTTTGTAGGGTTGCTTCAGTGGATTCCGCAATTTCTGAGGAAAGAGGTATTTTTCGACCGTCTGATGTATTTAATACACCTGTTACAGTATTAGTGGCCATTATAATCTCACTCCAACGCCTAACTGTTTGAAAATTGTGCGGTTTACATTAGAAATAGGTGCGCGAAGTAATTTTTTGCCTAGCTTGAACCCGATTCTGATACCAACGCTTTTCGCAATCATTGGCACATAGTTAGCCATTACATTACTTTGAATTATATTGAATGCTTGGTCGGGTTCTGAAATAATATCTCTAAGTGAAATTGCTTCTCCCCCAGACTGAACCATCTCAGTTGTATATGTTAAAGGCATAAATGTAGGTTTAGTTACCAAATCTGCTTTCCCTGTTACAAAGCCGACCGGTGTAGTTCCCATAGCGCCTTCAGTTAAGACAGAAGCATAAAGATAAGATTCTGTTAAATTCAATAACGATGTTGTTTTGGGTGAGCGCCTTCTCTGGGCTTTGCGTTTTCGTGCCATGAAGTTCGTGAATGATACTCAGTATTTAATCTTCAGACATAAAAAGCCCTTTGGCATCCCTTTCTATGATTTTTGGCGGTATAATTGTAGGATCTGGGCGATTCATATTCCCTATCAACTGGGCGATTGCCATTTGAACGGGATTAACAGGTTCAGAATTTCCAAAACCTGGTATGTTATCCATTACCGACTTAATTGCCAAAGCCAATTTTTCATCTAAATCATCCAATCCGTCATCAATTTGTTTAGCTAAGTCAAAAATCAATTTAAAAATTATAAAAAATCCTATCAAAATTAAAGAAAATCCGATATATAGTTCCGTCATCATAACCCCATCCAACCCACACCGGTTCTTAATCGGCACCCAACCCCAACCCCTAATCTTATTAGTTAATCATCGGTGCGAATGTATATCATTCAGGCGATATGCAATCGCCTAACCCCAATTAAAAAAGCGAAAAAAAACGAAGTTTTTCTTTTGGTTTTATTTCCGGGTGTATTATATAGCCCTGTGGCCTCTCAATCAATAATATGATGTATCGTAGACGAAACAACAAGCCGGAAAGAGAGACGCACAAAATAAAAGAATTTCAAAAATTATTATTGAAATACGGTCAAGGAGTTGGAATAGACCCTTTTGCTAGAAATTGCACTCATGCCTATTATACAAATGACATTAATCCAGATACTCTAGCTAAGTATAATTTGGATGCTTTAGATTTTCTTGAGCAACCACCTTACTTATTTAATAATCAAAAATTTGATTTTGTTATATTTGACCCACCATTCAGCGACCGAATGTCAAAGGATAAGTATGGCACATCAAACCTTTATTCTGCTGAGTCTAATAAGGCCTCTAGGTGTCAAAAAATAGCAGCTAGAATGCTTAAACAAGGTGGCTATTTTATTAAAGCCGGTTACAATTCTAATCCACCATCAAATAACTTGGAATTGAGAGAATTATGTTTGTTAGCTTGTGGCGGAAATAGAAATGACATTATTTTCAGTGTTTGGGAGAAGACTTTCGATCTGGATGAATGGGTGGTTGAATGAATTTAAGATGCGCTAAATGTAAAATGGTATTTCTAGTAAATACCTTTGAAGATGTAAGAATAATTCAATCAATGTCATGTCCTGAATCAGCTGGTCATAAATTAAGCGAGGTGGAATAATGCCGACTTGGAAAGAATTGGGGTTTAGATTCAAAAACAAAAGAACTCAATGTATGGTTTGTCGTAAAGAAAAAGACTGCGGAGAAGTTAAAGTGGTTAGATATGGAAAGAATCCTAGTGCTTCGTTTTCTTGGTTTTGTTGCCGAAGGTGTTGGTTAGATGCCGGTTTGGTGGTGTATAATCCATGAGTACTGGAAAGATATTGCATTCGTTTACTCTCTACCGTAGAGCATCAGAATTAATTAAAAATAAATCAGGAAAGAATCAAATGTCTGACAATGTTTCTAATGCAATTATATGGTATTATGAACAACCGAAATATATACATGAATATGTTTACGATGAAGATTTAAAAATGGATGTTAGATCTGGTAAATTAATTCGTAATTTTAAATTAGAAGAACACCCGGATTTGAGATACTATGCACCATTTGAGAAAAGAATCTACGAAAGAGCTATGTCAAAGAATTTAGAAATAATTGACGAATTGAGGGCTGAGAACAAAGCACTGAAGAATAATAGGTTTAAGTTTTGGAAAAAGTTCCCTTAGTAGTGGGTATAAAGGGCAAATTCTACAGTCCAGTATTGAAAGGACTGCCCGGTATTAAAGCATCAAGTAAAACTCTCAATCCACCCCTAGCTGTTCCAAGTGGTGCGGCGGTCGCAATAAATGTGTCATAATAAGGAACAAAATCTGCATAAGCATCGGCCGCATTATCAAAAACCTTAGTTCCTATATCCCATTTGAACCCGTAATAGGTAGCAATTAATGATAGGATTAAAGTTACAGCCGAAACATCAGAAATTAGTGCGACTAATGGATTACTGACTTTATTGAAAGTATAAGCGGCGTTTGCAGTTTCTAACAATTCTCTTTCGACTCGACCAAGAACAATTTCATGTCGAATAACTTGATCTGGTTTTGGCTTAGGCAAAGTTAATCCCGAACCTTATTTTTTTATTGAAATTAGCAGAATAATTAGAAGTAGGCATTGTTCCGGGAAGAGTATTGTTTGAAATTCCATTTGCTTGCATGTTTAATTTACTTCCTTGACCTATTGTTGAATTCCAACCTGTTCCCATGCCTTGAGTATTAATCCAAATCGAAGGGCTGTTCCCTGCTGCATAGTTTGAAGTCCAAGTATAAACTATCCAATACTTAGTGCCTCTAACTAGACTAATTGTCGAGGCAGGTGAGGCTGATACTATAGCGGCGGTATTACAATTAATATCGGCTTTACCACCTATCTGAGAAGTAGGATAACCGTCTCCTGAGTCTGCATAAATTCCAACCTGTAAAATATTACTTCCACCTGATGTTGAATTAACTCTTAGTTCAAAATTAGAAATGTTTGCAGAAGTAGGAGACACAAAAGGAAAACACATAGGAAGATTAGTTCCTATTGTAGATACTGATTGAGCCGCACCGCCAAAAGGCGCACCATCACCCGGCACATAGGTATCATTTGATGAATTGAAAACTGCCCCAAATCCATATTCCCCAGATCCTGAACCACCGCCACCAGAATTTAGAAAACCATTCCATTCACCTGCGACACTCATTCTGGCCAATTGAATCAAAACTATTCTTCTCAAATCATCTTCATTAACACCCTCAACGAATACTTTTTCCGCTACACTTTGAAAATCTGAATAGCTAAGATTTTCTAAATCCTGGGTCTTTAATAGTGCATATAATCTCTTATCTTTGTCAGCGTTTGGTAATGGCATAATTATTCCTCTTCATCTCCAGCTGCAGCTGGTTCTACCCATTCATATCGGGCATCATCTGAGTCTTCTGGGTTGATTATTATTATAGCACTCATGTTTTCACCGTAAATCTATCATCTAATGATATTAAATCTAATTCTTGAGGATGTTTTAATGGTGGTAGTGTATACACTCTCTCCGGGATATTCTTCTTTTCATCAACAAATACTAGAACATTAGGTATTTTTTTAAACACTTTTTGATTATTTCTATAATAAATAGATACACTTCTGTATCTTTTCATGATAAAAACCCGTTCCACTCGCCCTTACATGCTGTAACTGCTAATTTTAATAACACTAATCTTCTTAATTCATCTTCATTTAACTGCTCAACACTTAATGGCTTCCCAATATCCATTACAGTCGGATTATCTCCGGTCGCAAATGTCTCTAATGTCTGATTCTGAGATAATGTGTAGACTCTACCAGATCGTTTTTCAGCGTTAGGTAATGGCATGTAATCACTTATTTCAATCGGTTTTGAAGCATAGTGCGCTTAACAGTTTTGTATATTCTGTCAATTGCACCAAAATCTTTCATTGACATGTCGCCATTTCCAAATAACTTTAATGCTTTAGCTCGCATTTCATTTAATCTTCTCATGGCTTGAGGTTTTGTCAATTTTTTTGCCATTGTAATCACGCATTGGTTAATACTGAAGATGTGAAATTTAGTTTTACAGGAATCATTACTTGAGACATTACAGGTTGCATTGAAGATGGGTCGGTGCAAGTAACCGCGCCCGCCATATTACCCAGATTATCGAAAACTTGAGCACCGCCACCCGGACTCTCAATCTTTGCACCATCAATTGAAGTGAAAACTGCTTTCATACAAGTTTGACCCTGCAAAGTGTTACCGATTTGATTGCCAGTTTGTAAGTCCAATAAATTTGTTGTGCCAGATCCGCTTGGGGTGCCGACAAAGAGTCTATCAACGCCTCTATTCGTGTAAACTTGTAGACAGGCATCTCTTTCGGTTGCAGTCAAAGTGAGAACCCGAAGAACATCACCAGGCTGAAGAGTAACCGGTCTGCATAGCATAGGAGTTTGTGAAGCTACACCATTAACGCAAACTGGAATAATAGCGAGTATCAGTCCTTGACGAAGAATATAAGCATAACTGATACCATTCAAAGCAGTTACAAGGCCTGAAACGATAGTGGCGTTAGGCATGTAATCTCCTATATCTTGTGCGGTTACGGTAAATGCTACACTAGTTTGTAGGGTTGCTTCAGTGGATTCCGCAATTTCTGAGGAAAGAGGTATTTTTCGACCGTCTGATGTATTTAATACACCTGTTACAGTATTAGTGGCCATTATAATCTCACTCCAACGCCTAACTGTTTGAAAATTGTGCGGTTTACATTAGAAATAGGTGCGCGAAGTAATTTTTTGCCTAGCTTGAACCCGATTCTGATACCAACGCTTTTCGCAATCATTGGCACATAGTTAGCCATTACATTACTTTGAATTATATTGAATGCTTGGTCGGGTTCTGAAATAATATCTCTAAGTGAAATTGCTTCTCCCCCAGACTGAACCATCTCAGTTGTATATGTTAAAGGCATAAATGTAGGTTTAGTTACCAAATCTGCTTTCCCTGTTACAAAGCCGACCGGTGTAGTTCCCATAGCGCCTTCAGTTAAGACAGAAGCATAAAGATAAGATTCTGTTAAATTCAATAACGATGTTGTTTTGGGTGAGCGCCTTCTCTGGGCTTTGCGTTTTCGTGCCATGAAGTTCGTGAATGATACTCAGTATTTAATCTTCAGACATAAAAAGCCCTTTGGCATCCCTTTCTATGATTTTTGGCGGTATAATTGTAGGATCTGGGCGATTCATATT
>JGI24006J15134_10001706_pt1 | contig 12433 bp, 23 predicted proteins | sample LinPmetageLP53_FD_15134 | JGI IMG/M metagenome (IMG submission 15134) | reverse complement strand
TATCTGTAAAATTTGTAGTTGCCATTTTATAATCCACTCACTGGGGTTGGTACAAAAAATAAAAGTCCTCTTCCTGCTACCGCACATCCTGTTATAGCTAATCCAGACACAGCTATTGATGTGGTACATAAATTTTTGACTGTAACAGAGTCGGGTCTAAGAAATCCTTTAGGCGATACATCATCTTTAACACCTCTAATTAAATCTTGAGGATGTCTTGGTTCGTAATCTTGCTTACATACTACAGCATTATCCCATCGCTGCATCATGTCTTTGTTTCTATAAACTAAATCGCAAACATCACATTTAACCCAATGATCTCCACTATGCCATCCTGGATTTCTTGTTTTTTTACCATAGCTCATTAGCTTTTAGATAATTCTAATACTAAAGTTGCTTGGTCTCCACTAGCAAAACCTAGTGTAGTTACTGTTACATCCCCAGTAGGACTGCCAGCATGGTTTTTAATACCGCCACACCATCTGTAATCTTCTTTATGACTGTCAGCAATACCACAACCAGAAATTAATCTATCGGTAGACCCATCAAACTCAACAAAAATTTGTCCTGCTGCTGTTGGGTTAGAAAATTCTATAGATTTAACTTTACTAGTTGCTGCTGCGCTACCTGCTGGAAGTAATGAATCTTCTGAATAATCGTAAATAACAGAGTCAGATAATTCTGCTCCATCAGATAATATTGTTACATGTATTACTTGTGTTTTTGTACCATCTACTAATGTAGTTAGTGTTGTTGAAGCTGCCATAATCTCTCTCCTATAGCTTTAAAATAACCCTCCCAAAAGAGGGAGGGCATTACTACCTGTTAAAACTCTTAACCACTAGGTGTTGCAGAGGCTGCTGTAGAACTTACACCATATACAAAAGTGTTAGTGCCGTCAGACCAAAACTCATAAAAGTCACCTACAACTTCTGTGCCGTCTTCTATTGTAATAATATCTGCTGCTGTAACTAATTGTAGTACACCAGCTTCTACTATAGAACCAGTCAAAGTATCTGCTGTTCCTGCTGTAAATATAAAATCAGTACTAAAAGCTGCTCCAATAGTAAATTTACATTTCCATCCTTGAGTAGGAACTGGTAAAGTAATATTAAAACCAGTACCACCATCTAAAATATAATGCACACCATTACTTTCTTCTGCGGTTAATGCTCCTGCTGCTGCCAAGCCATCTACATCAGTAGATAATGGCATTGACTTCTTACCCTGTTTTACTGGGCCTGAAAAATGTGTTCCTGCCATATTATTTTCTCCTTCCCATGTCTGGGAGTCAACTCCTCCCCCCGAAGGAGGAGGATATATAGTTTAACTATTTAGGCTCCAGGAGAACCGTAAATTGCTCGTGGGTCAGTCCAACCAAAAGAATAACGCTCTACTGCTTTAAACTTAGCATTTTCAGTATCGAAATCATTATCGATAGCAAATTGTAGAGGTCGTCTTTGATAACACTTCATACCATCAGCAACGTCAGTTTTTAGAAACCAAGCGTCTGCATCAGTTAAGTAGTGATTAACCTTTACACCATGTGAAAACTTATTCATATGATATAAAGCATTAATATCGTTATCAGCAGTACCAACACGATAAGGCGTTTTAAGAATACGTTCAGCTTCAAAAACAAGATCTGAAGGTATAATCAAACATTCAGGCATTACGTTAATTTGTAAACCCCTGTCGTCTGTCCACTTACCAATATCAATACAAGCTTGTTCTAGTGACGCTTCTGATAAATCAGCAGATGTTGCTAGCTCATTACCCCAAGTACCACCTGCAACATTTACATGAGCAGTAGAACAAAGTTCAACACCATCACCACCTACAAAAGAACTATTAAAAGCTCGATTAAAGACGTTAGATGCAACGGTTTCTTTTGTTTGACGCATAGAGTAAGCAAGACCCTTAGCACGTTTCTGCGCTACGACAGAGTAGAGATCATCTTCTACCATTTCTCGCGTTACAATAAAGCCATTACCATATACAACATGTGTATATCGTGTTAAGAAGCCTTGTCGTTCTTCATCATAAGTAATCGCAGAACCTTCAGGTTTAGCTGACGCTAGACCAAAAGAAGTGATTCCCATATCTTCCTCATAATTCCTATTAGATTTATAAGTATCGAAGAGATCCGTCCACTCAACTTTATGTTCGTTGTACGATTGCCCGTACCAACTGTTTACTCCAGGCCATAATGCTTTCGCAAAATTACCAGTTGTTATAGTAGCCATTAATTATTCTCCTAAATTAGATGCCAGTAGTCATACCGTCAAGAACACCATAAGCATGCATGTTAAGACGAACTAATACTTTTTTGTTAATTGCTGCAATATCATTATCAGGCGTAGCAGTTAGCCCTACTATGTGTAGTGGGGTTCCAACCGCAGTTGCACCTGTTGTAGACTCATCCAATTCAATATTAGATGCACCTGTAGAGGTATCTCCAGCAGCAATAACTAAATCAGCATTTAAACCAACATCTGCTTCAGTAATAGCATCTGAACCAGCACCATCACCTTGTATTTCATATACAATGTTAGGGTCAGTAGCTATATACACTGCGAGTGTAGCAGAGCCTTCATGATACAAACGATTAAGTGCATTTGGATCAACTTCCCATCCAACAACCACTCCTAGTATAACTCCAGCAGTTGCTGAGGTTGTTCGTGCTACCTTTTGATATGCTCCATCATTTGAAGCAGTACCACCTGTTGCACCAAAAACGGGATCTCCCATAAACAAGTCAGCAGCGCAATACATTTTAGTAAATCCACCGTTATAAGCTTGTCCAGAGGTCATGCGCTTTGGTCGTAAACCGCTAGGTCTGTCAACGTTAGCCATAATATTTTAACTCCTTAATTTAATTAAGTATGCCTCCATGCTTTAAAAACTAAGTTCTACCAAGGTCTAATGACCCGTAATGACCAGTTTTTTGCGTGGACTCATACAATTCTTTTTCTACTTTATCAACTTTATTTTGTTTAGTAAGTTGATCTTCATTGTAAAATTTTTGGTCTATACACATGAGATATAACATCTGTCCATCAGAATTACCTGCTTTACAGACTGTGTTACCTGCTGCTTTAGTACCATCAACTTTAGGACTGCCTACAGTTAAGCCACGTTCAGTGACATACTCCCAACCTGCTTTTTCAAATACTTGGCATCGATTTTTAGAATCAATAACCCATCTACCAACTTTTCCATCAGGTAAATCATCAACATTAAGTACTTGTCTTGCTTCATGCATTGGGACCCTTTTAGGTCTATCCAAATTTTTTTCTATTTTGCTAGTCATCATAGTTCTCCTATTTTTTCCAGCTCTGCTATATATTCATCTATAGAGTTAACTGCGCCTGAGTCAACAAACGACTGACCAATCTGAGCATACATATCCCGTTTCCCAACAGGAAGATCGTTCAGAGTTTTCTTTTTGCCTCCACTCTTTGTGGAGTAAGGCTTAGTGGTACGATTATTTCCAGCAACAGGTGATGCGCTCGGCACACTGTTCCCAAACTCTTGGGGATAACGAGTTTTAACTTCACTATCTACATATGCAATTATATCTTCAATAGAAGCATTTGCATTGATACTTGAGTATCCAGTAGAAAGCATATCAGCATGTGCTCGCATTTCTGGGTTAGACGTATACCATTTATTTTTTTCAATATAATTAGAAATAGTTTCTTGAACATGATTATTTTCTAAAGGAGTAGTTTCAATTATTTCTTCTGGTTCTAATCTAACTTTAGAAATTTCAGCATCTACATCCATTACTTTATTATAATCACCCTCTTCCATTGCTTCTAACTTTGTTTGAGATAGCTCTTTAATTACTTTCTCTCGTTCATTTATTCGAACTTTAGATTGTATTTCTGCCATTTTAGTTACAGTTTTATTAAGCTTATCTATTTCTTTACGCTGTGTTGACATTGTTTTAAAGTAATCTCCACGTTCTAAGAATACTTGTGAATTTCGCCAATCAGCAGGATCACCATCCCATTCTTCTTGAGGAACCCATCCTTGTGCTCTTGCAGCATCATTGACTGGGTCGGTTTCTTTATCTTCATTTTTTCCTGGTTCTTGACTTACTATTAAATTATCATTTTCTTCAACAGTATTATTTTCTATTTTAGGTACATCTTCTGTTTTAAGATTATTTACTTCCTCGTACTCAGCTATAAAATTATTTTCACTCATATTTACCATCCTCTATTTTGCACAACACATCACCATCATCTAACAGTATGTATTCTACACTTGTTTGAGGATCTTCAATCCTCTTGCCTCCGTATCTAGAATACATAACATGGTCACCAACTTTAGCCCAGGGTATGTTGCTACCAGTATTTTTATTATAGTCAGCCCATGCTAAAGGCCCTATATCTAAAATTACTCCTGTAGTCATAGTAGCTTTTTTTTCTTTCTCGTTATGTACTATTTCAAGCACAATATCAGTACCTTCAATTTCATGTTCACTATTAAAATCATCTGGTTTTACTAATAATCTATATCCTAAAGCTTTAAGCATCGTTGTAATCCTCCGATGTGTCTTCTTTAAGTTTTTCTTCTTCTTCTAGTTCCATTCCAGCTTTTATTCCATCTAAAATGTTATCTATTAACATTATTCTTCCAACAATATTTGATGTTTTTAAAGCTGTTTGGTCTATAGTATCGTGTAGACTTCCTCCTTTTGCCATATGCTCTACTAAACGGCTTCTTTCTAACCCAATCCCTGCTATTAGTTCTTGAGTTAATTTTTCATGTATCCAAGCGTATCTATCGCTCATTTATTTCTCCTCTAGTTATTTCTATTTAATACACTATTAGCAACTAATGCCATTCCTAATTTACCTTCTTCTATAACAAGGTTAATTAATAAATTTTCTTTATCAAATTTATTTTTATATTCTTCAAATGTATTATCCATCAATATTATTATTATTGCGGTTATTCCTAGCAACTTGATCGTCAGCCATCTTAGACTGCCTTGCTTCATGTTCATCTTGTGTTTTTTGTTGTCTATCAATTGAGTCAATCTCAGCACCTTGAGCTTTAATAACTAAATCTAATCTTTTTTGCATGGAATCCATTTGTTTATTTTGTTGATTTAATAATGATTTTTGTTCTTGTACAGCTATGTCCATTTGTTTAGCTTCCATGTCAAACTGCAATCTCATTTGTTCAATTCCTACTCTAGCTTTTTCTGATTCTGCTTTAACTTTTGTAAGCTCAGCAGCAGCTTGATCTCTCATAGCTTGATATTGCGTTTTAGCTTTAGAAATTTCTTGTTCTCCAGCTAACATTTCCATTTCTTTCATTTTAATTTGCTGGTCAAAATTAGGTTGGGATTCAGGCATTTGCATTAACTCAGGTATGCCTTCTTGATCTGATGCTTCTAATATTCTTTTAGTTGCTATTTGAGGATTTATAGTTCCTAGTTGTAATAATTGCATTAAACTTTCAGCTTTAGCTAATTTTTCTGCATTAGATACATTTGTAGGATCTGAATTAGGCACTACATCCATATCACCATCTTCAAAGTCAGCTTTACTTATTTTACCTATTTCATTTTCGTCTGTTGCATCTAATACAGCAAAATATTTTTCTTCATCCATATATAATGAATTAAGACGAGCTACTTTTTTAAACTCTCTTTTCATTGACCTGTGTATACGTTTGTATATACTTGAAAATACTTGCAGACCCTGCCTAAGGACCTCTGAAGTTGTAGACCAAGGTTGATTTTGCCCAGGACTTTGACCTGACATTATTTCAGTAACTGAACTTAATTGTTGCCCAGATTGTATCATCATTCCTAATAAAGAAAATAATACATTACTAGGTTCTTTAGTTGGTAAAGGCACTATTCCTTTTCGTAAATCATCTCCTATTGAATTAACAAATCTCCATTCTCCTGGCTTTAATGGGGTGCTACCATTAGGCATTTTAATACCTTTAGCTAAAAATCCTGATTGAAGATTGCTTAAAGTTCCTGCGTCTAATAATTGATTAATAATAGTATTAGTAGCTTCATTTAATGGACCAAGCAAACTACCAAAACCCATACCATATACCCCACTGTTAGGGTCATTAATAAATATGTAATTTGTAAAATACTCTACTGGAGTGATTTTAGTAATCTCTCCTTTTTCATTCATTTCAATTCCATCTATATCATATCGAGCAGCAATTCTTACTACTTTACCTGATTCTTCATGTATTGTTATAACATAAGGTTCTTCATATCCATCGTCATCTAAATCCCACCAACAATGGCATTCTAAAAAACAATGTGGCGATGTTTCATCATTTGGAGGAGGAGATATTCCTTCTAAATTATCTTGTGCCTCAGAATGATTTCCTACTGTAGTACTTGCCATTGCATTTAAATCTACTACATCCATAAAATGACCAGACCTTACTTGGCTAATAATTTCATTAGGATAATAATATAATCTGTGAGTTTTTCTAGAAGCGTCTTCTAATGACGTAGCATAGTAATCTACACATAAATCTTTAGGAAGTACAAGGTCTGAACACATCTTGTAACCATCCCAATAAGTTTTTTTAAATACATTTCCTATAATTGGTAAAATAAGACAGGTTCGATCCATTTGATCTTCCCAAGTATCCATTTCTTCAAGCAATTGATAAGACATATAACTAGATATTCTTTTTGCTTTTTTTGCTTTTTCTCCGTCAATATCTTCACCAATAACTCTAGCTTTAACAACTTTATTATTAGGTATTAAAGATTGATAAGCTCTAGATGCAAATTGTAATGATGCTATAGTTAGCAATGGATACTTAACATTTGCTGCATCAGGCCAAGGAAAACTTTTATTAGCTTTTACTTGAGTAGCAAGCTCCATATACTCTTCATATTTTTCCATCCATTTACTGCGTGAATTTTCGTCATAACTATGCCATTGGCCTATAGTTTGACCCATAGATTCAAGAATATCATCATCAACCATAGGGGCTACATTAGTAGATGTTATTAAAGCTTTTAAATTATTGCTTGTAATTAATTGATCCATGTATTAATATCCAGTTGTTTGTGATTTGCCCATATACATTGAGCCAATAGTTTCATTGTATTCATCATTCCATTCAGTAGCTTCAATTTCTTTAGCTGTTGGAGATTGCACCATTTCGTTAAGCACTAAACCTAGCCAAGCTATAGAATCTACTTGGTCATCATGAGCTCCTCTGTCAAATCTAAGTAATTCTTGTTCAAAAGTAGAAAACCAATCAGCTTCTTTATCAAACTTAACTCCTCCTTGTCGCATTCTTCCTTGTATGCTACTAGCTCTAGATTTTTTAGACCTTATTGGGGGCATAGGTTTAAGATTTATAAATACATTACGTCTTAACATTTCATCTTTTAAAAATGGTCCTATTGCTTTTTTTAAAGCTCCATCTTCTGCTATAAATATATCTGGATTGTATCTAATTTGAACCGCCATCATTTCATCAATAATTTGTTTAGCATCCATTCTTTGCCTGATAACATTAACAATGTGAAGCATACCAGTCTCGTCTAAACCACCTACTGTAATTACTGTGTAGGACCTTTTATCTCTTTCAGATATAGCAAAATCTACTGCTGCATAATATGTTTTAGGCTTATCAAAATCATCTTCAGACATAGCTATAAAATCATTTTTTCTAAAAAAAGCTTCTCCTTCATGCAAAGGATAATTTAAATATTCTTGAGCATACCCTTCAGCTATTCCTTGCCTTACAAAGTCATCTCTTAAAGATCTTAATCTTGACTCAGAAAATTTTTCAGGCCATAACACTTTAGAAAAATCATCAAAATCACTATGTGCTCTGTATTTTACCGACTCCCATGCACCTATTTTTTTAATTGAGTAGTCTTTTAATTCTTCTTTAATTGTGTTTACTGCTAATTCACCTGTAGTAGGAGGCATTAATCTTTCTAGTAAGCTGTCAAAATGAAGTATAGTTCCAACTATTCTTATTTTTCCAGTGTCAGATAAAGCTGGTATAAGCGCACCGTAAAACCAACTTCTAAATTTAGCCCGTCTTTCTTCATTAAAGACTGCCTCATCATTTTCCATATCATCACAAATAATTAAATTAGGGCGTTTGCCTCTCCATTTAAAACCTCGTACAGAACCAGAACCTCCAGATGCCCCTCTAGCCATAACTCTTACTGGGTGTTTATCTATGCCAATCTTAAAACGTACTTCTTTTTCAGCATCCTTGTATATTTGCCCTACTTTAAATAACTGTCTTAATTTATCATTTTCAAACAATTCCATTTTAATATCATTTAAAAACTGTATTGCTTGTAACTCTGTATCAGATATTATTACTACAAAATCTGATTGTCTAAATAAAATTTCTGCTAATGTATATGCATGTGTTACTGCTGTGCTTTTTGCATGCCCTCTAGGTGCTGCTATCGCTACCATAGGGTTATCTTTACAGCAATATTCCCATACTTCTCTATGGAATTGAGGAGTTGCTTTTACATTATCAAATCTTTCACTAAGTAAACTTGTTGCAAATCCATATATAAGGTCTGAAGTTAATTTCATGAATATCTTTTGCCATGACCTTTTTCTCCTTTCCTGGAATAACTTCTATTACTTGATTTACTCTTAACACTAAGATTTTTTTTACTATTATTAGTAGGGTTTCGGTCTTTGTGATCTACTTCTTTTCCGTCACCTTTAGAAACTTTGCCAGCTTTTTCCATTATATTTCGTGCTTTGTTTCTAGCTGCTCTTCTTTTTTTCTGAGCATCTGAACTATGATAATTGTCATACTCATCTCGATAGTTACGGTTGCTTCGTGACATTACATGCTTTTCCTTAATATTTTAAGACTAACTACACAAGATTTAAGTATAGTGCTTAATCCTCCTACTTCCTTATCTTTTGTCTTTGAGTTTACTACATGGTATGCTTTATCTGATTCACTATATAAATAACCAATAGTCTTACATTCTACAATATCATCATCTAAAGGTGGTTTATCAATCCATCCAGCATCCCCAGAATGGTCATTCCAAGTAACTATTACTAACGGGTATAATAAATATGGCACTTAATTTAAGATTTTTTAGATTTACTTTTAGGAAATCCTTTTTTCATATTAGCATACGCTTTTTTTGTTACTGTGCTATTTTTCTTACTTCTGCTTTTTCCAGCGGCTTTGCGTTTGTTTATGTTTTCGTAAAGACTCATAATTAAATTTATTTAATAGCTTGATTTCTTTTTCATAGGTTTAACTTTTTGCATAGGTTTTTTTGTTTTGGCTTTTCTCATAGGTTTTTTCATGTTTGGCATATTATTTCCTTCTTTTATTTAATAGATTGTTTTACTTTTTTTGATAACTCTTTAAAATGGTATAGTTTTACGCTAGTTTTACCATGTGTTTTTCCTGAATGCAATGAACCGTTGGGCATTTTATGTGACCCGCCTTTGTGCTCAGTTCCATCTTTTTTATAATGCTTTACGCCTTTCATTAGCATTTCCTATCTTTTTTATGTGGAGGAATAGATTTAGTTTTTGTTTTTTTATATGCCATAGTATTTACCATAGCCTAGCTCGGTAATACCATTCAATCCTTTAGTTCTTCGTTGTGAACTAGAGCCAACATCTAAAGTATTTGGGTAAGTTTGCATTGGATTTTTTTTCTTATTTTTCATAGAATAAGAAACCATATCATTATGTTCTTTGTTTAAATCATACATTTTATTTAACATTTCCATGCCCTTAGGGACTTATTAATTCTACTATTAGGGTCGTTTGCAGTTTTCTTTGAAGTTAACTTTTTCTTCATTCCTGACATTCTAGCACAAAATGATTTCTTTCTTCCTGCTGCCTTAGTGCCTTTCTTAGCATTAGGTGCAGGTGCTTTTAATCCTGGTTTACCTTCCTTCTTTGCTTTCTTATTGTAGCTTGCTCTACCTTTTGCGTTCAACCCACCTTTGGGGTTTTTTCCTTCTTTTCGTTGCCAAGCTGGTGTTTTGCTAGCCAAAATTTTTCTCCTGATATAGCATCTTAGTGAGGTTCCCTCTAGATGCCTTAGGAATCCACTTTATAAGTGGGTTCATTTTTAAACGTTTCACTGTCTATAATTTCTGCTTCTATTACTTCTGGCTCATTTAGTTGAACTATTTTTACAAACTGCTCGGCTAACTGCTCAAGCATTTCTTTAGGATCTACTCTTTCAACTCTAGAAGTAGCATCGCCACGCATAAGAGCCCGTTTATCGAAAGGAATACCAATAGCATCTCTGCTAAGCTCGTTTGAAGACATTGGAATTCTCTCAACATCACCAGTCCTGTTGTTAAGCTTATGGTTACCATTAATAATCCTATCTGCCAACTGATCAGTTCCTTCCATGATAATATTAGTAAGTTTGGCATCTAATTCCTCTTGTTTTGATTTTCGTACTTCGTGTAATACTGGCTTCCACCAGGTAGATTGGTTTTTCCACTTACGGATGGTAGATGCTGGTATGTCTGCCCCAGCTTGTTTACAGCGTTCCGCAGCTTGTAGCGATGACCCCGTTACAGAATAATAAGTTGCTGCCATAATCCTTTCTTCAGGAGTCCACTTAATGTTATTACCAGCTATATCAGCAAATACTTCATCATCGATGTGAATTAAATCTTGGTTTTGTGTTTCTTGATTATCAAACATCTGCTTCACACCTAAATCCTTTTGGGTATATAAATTGGTTAAGTGGAGGTATTGTTTTATTCATTTTCCACCAAGATTCTGACCTTTTCCTGCATGTAGTATATGTCTTTTTCCAAACCATTGATGGAGTCATAGTATTTGGATATGTTTTCCAAACGTAATTAAAAACGTGGAAGAGGTTTTCAGTGTGGAGTGCGTCAATATTTTCTTTCTTTATTTGCTCTATGGCCATACCCTCATGAACTTCTTTTGACATANTTGGGTACAAGATACGCATCCTNTGAAAAGATTTAGCTGTCTCGGCATCAAAACTGCATGCTTTTAGTACATAAATATAAACTGGTGCATCCAAGGTAGATGATTCTGGTATATTAACAATATCAGAATGTTCAGCATATATTTGAGATGTGGGTACTAGTGCAGCAGCAGACGTAGCAAACGTAGATAAAACTAAAACTATTATTTTAAAAATAATCCTCTTCCCCGTGTAATAAAAATAATATTTATTTATTACTTACATACATTGTAACTTCGAAACCAAAACGAATGTCACTGTATTCAGGTGTATTCCAAGTACTCATTAATATTTCCTTTTTTTAGAAATTAAATAGTTAGCATCTTAACTATACTTAGACATATTAATTTAATTAAAGTTCCCAGTAACCATTAATTATAAGTGATGCTTTAAAGTGTTCATTTAAACACTGGAGGTATTTTGTAAGTTAAATCTTTAAAAAAATATAAAAAAAATTTTACTCATATTTTATACATATACTGATACTTTGAGATACTTAAAATCCCCGAAACTCTGTCTAGCAAATGGTTCCGTCCCTATTCTGTAAAAAATTGAATATTTGGTCCCGACTTATCAAATATCAATAAAAGCATTCTTTTTTCTTCTGAGAGATGGGGGGATCGGATTTTATTCTAGAATTTTATGCTGTAATTATTCTTTTATCTGATGCGGACTGGCTCTTAGTGGGTCCCTAGAGATATTAATATTGATATAGATATATGCATTCGGGATATATATATATCAATAATATATAGATAATGCGCCTTTGAGCTGTGGACATAGTGCGCAAGATATGCATATAATACCTCAACATACGAATATTAATTTTAACCACTAAAAGAGGAAATTGAAATGACAAGCGAACGAACACTATATAAGAATCTAATGTCTTTACTTGTAAACAGTGACCAATACACTGATTATCTTAATGATGAAGTAAAGGAACTAGCTCAAAAGCTATTGACCACACCGTTTGAGAATATGTCATTATTACAACAGGCTAGAATCTCACATAATGTTAACGAACTTATTAATGATAAATAGTTAATATTGTGCAAATCAAAAAAACATTTATTAAAAAGGATCTAAAAAAATGAAAAATATAACATCACACACCGGCACAGTGACAGGCATAAAACGCCTCGATTCGTCAAAATATGGCAATCCACGCTATCAATTTGTTGTTGATGGCTACACTATTAAAACGGCAGTAGATAGTTCACACGGTTATTCTATAACCAACTATGAAAATAAAATGGTTGATGTAACAATAGGATCACATTATGGAACATTAACTTTAAACTCAATACATTAAAATTGAATTAATGAAAGGACCTATAACATGAGAATACAAGACTACGTCAGATTAACATCAGCTGTAATAATCGCGCCTTACTTAGCATTCAAAGATAAGAGACTATCTAGCATTCATAGA
>JGI24006J15134_10001696_pt1 | contig 12508 bp, 20 predicted proteins | sample LinPmetageLP53_FD_15134 | JGI IMG/M metagenome (IMG submission 15134) | reverse complement strand
ATTTATAACCAAAACGTAACCATGGCAATAACCGATGTTGATGTAAGTGATATCGCAGGATATATATCAAAAGGAACTCTTGGTAGTTCTAATGCAAGCCTTGCAGTTTTAGCACAATTAGAAGGTAATGGTGCTTTAACTAATTTCTATACAGATTTTAACCAAAATAGTATTGGATATAAATTGGGTGTAGCAGTTGGTTCTGATTTAGATAGTAATATATTTGCTTCATTTAAATTCGATCCATACTATATAGATCCAGAACAACTTCCTATTGATTTATATGATTCTACTTCAAATTCAGATTGTGCTATAATATTTAATAATGATGGTAGTGATACAACTAGTGGTACAAAAGGAACACTTTCTGGGGATTTGACTTTTACTAGAACAACTGGTACTAGTGATGGTGGGTACATAGCCCCAGGATCTGACAATACTTCTAATAATGTAGCATGGCCCAAACCTACTAAATCAGGTACTGATTATGAAACTGTAGGAAGTAGTAATTCAGGAAAAACTTTTTGTTTTTGGTATAAACCTAGAACTGAACAACCAAGTGCTTTTGCTTATATGATTGCTGATAATCAACTAACTACAGGTAGATACTCAGGAGTTATTATTCAACGACCTTCAAATAGAAATTTAGCATTTACTATTTTAGTAGGTACTAATGGTGGTGGTACATCATCTAGTAATAGAAGAAGTCACTTAGGAGTAAATGATTCTTTAGCAGCTGAGGAATGGCAATTTATTGTAGTAAGGGTAAAAGAAGGGACTAATTCTCAAGGTGTTTTTAATAATTATGTAAATATTACTACTGCAGGAGCTGGGTCTAGAAGTCAAACTAATGATGGTATATCTGGAACTTCAGGTTCAGGAAATACTCTTGGGTATAATACATCTACTTCAGCTACAATGAGATGGTTTGATAGTGGGAATGGATCAGGTGCTACAGAAGATCAAATAGGAATGATGTGGGTACTACCCTTTGGATTGGCCGCTACTAGTGGGTATCTTGATGATATATACGATGCTACTAAGCAACTTTACGGAGGATAATTAATGAAAAAAAAATTTACAAAAACATTTACATGGGTGCAATGGGTAATAATGATAATTAGCTATTTGTTAATTTTTAGTATTGTCTATAAAAAAATTATATTATGAGTGATACTTGGATTGATAGAGATGAATTTATAGCTGGTCAAGAATGGAAATGGGATCCTAATGATAGTGATCATTGGGTATTTCGTTCTAGTGATAATAAAATTATACAGTATAATGGAGATGATGAAGTAGGAGAGGTATCTGAATTAGGGGCTACTACTTTTACTTATGAATTACTAGGAGAAGTAAATTCTTCGCTGTATACAGATCTATCTCAATATAATATATAAAAGCTTTTGTTTTCCTGCGCATTCTATTTGGTTCCCCGAAATATCTTTCGTATATTTACGGGGTAAATAAGGATAAATTATAATAATAAAGGTTATGACAAAGCAAGAAGTTAAAAGTTTTAGAGGTGATTTTCAACAAGCAGTAGCTCAACTAGAAACTCAGTATGGTGTACGAATTAGTTTAGGTACTATTCGTTTTGATGAGAATGGTTTAAGAGCTAAAATGGAAGCCGTTAAAGGTGATGCAGTTGAAGTTTTTGATAAGGATGATTTTGTAGTAGGTGAAACTGTTAAAATTAACCATAAGAAAGTTGATTCAAACGATCAATTTAGAATTGTAAAAATTAATTCTAAGAATGTGGTTGTTGAAAAAATCAATGTTGGAGATGGTAGAATAGCAGGAACGATTAGAGTTTCTCCAAGTTTATTGGTAAAAATCGAAAAGTAATTCACAGGAGACTTGGTTCCCCAAAGAATTGTTCGTATATTCACGGTATAATAATAATAAATAATAGGTTATGATTTTAAGTAAAAATGAGTTAAGTAAAAATGAGTTTATTGGAAAAGAAGAGATAAAAGTTCTCGCTCCATCTGTTTTTACTAAAGAAAGAAATGCAAATACAACTACTGAGCATTATGTTCATATTCCAACCGAAAAGGTTATTGATGATATGGCTACACTTGGTTGGAATGTAGTAGATGCTAAGCAAGTTGCAGCTCGAGAAAATGTAGGTTACCAACAACATATGGTTGTATTTGGTAATAATGATTTAGTTGTAGAAGGTCAAGATGGAGATACTGTGATGCCTCGTATCTTAATGACTAATTCACACGATGGNAAAAACAGTTTCAAATTTCAGGCTGGTTTGTATCGTTTTGTTTGTTCAAATGGTTTGGTTATTGCAGATGCTGAATTTGCAAGTATGAAGATTCGCCACATGGGTTATGATCTTAGTGAATTAACTACAGTAATTAATGAAATGGTTGAAAAATTACCATTAACTGTAGAATGTATGAATAAGCTCAAAGCTAAAATATTAAGTGAGGAAGAAAAAGTAGCATTTGCTAAAGAAGCTCTTCAAACTCGTATAAGCGAAAAGCAACTTTCAACATATACTACAGAAGATATTATGGAGCTTCTAGAACCAACTCGTGAAGAGGATAATGGAGATGATATGTGGAGTGTTTATAACATAGTCCAGGAAAAAGTAATTCATGGGATGTTTGATATGTATGGTGTGAGCGGGAAAGTAAGAAAAGCTCGTAAAATCAAAAATTTCAAACAAGATACTAAGGTTAATCAAGAATTATATAATTTAGCTCTTAACTATGCGTAATATATTAGTTTGTTTATTGTTGTTAATTACATTGGTGGGATGTGAAGTCGAAACGGCTTCATACCCCTACCCATGTATTGATGGAAATTGTGAATCCGAGTTTACAATTGATACTATTGTCTCACCTGGTAGCTATTTAGGTGCAGATGGATATTGGAGNGTGAAATTCAGCGAATTAAATTATTTCACTATACAGGGGCGTACCGATGAGCTAGTCGACCGCTACGTGTTAAATAAAGTACCACTCATCGAAACACAATTCGATTCTGACTATTGGGTGATATTTGATACGTTATCATGGACTAGTCCTATGTATTCGGTTTTGAGTTGGTTCTCCGATAAAGAATACCAAAACCCAATCGCTATTGGTAATCTTACATATACATTAGAGGATATAGCCGATCTACATCCACCGATGAATATAGCGGGATACCAAATCCCTAAACACTTTTGTTTAGAATGCCCGTATGCACCCACCCTGCTTGCTACTTATAGTAAATACAATTACTTACCTCGCCAACAAATTTTCTGCGATGATGANATGATTGGGGATACCGCAAGGATCTTTATAAAAACTGTCTTCAACACGGATGTAGGTATGCGTGTGGAGAATGAGCACGAGATAAAAGTTATATTCGAATAATGCCCAACAATTACATCGATTTCGACGATGAGGATTACTATGATCCTACATCCGAATTTTCCCAGGTCTCTTTACCCACTATCTGGGTAAACGGATGTTTTGATGTGATACACGCGGGGCATATTGATATGATTGAATACGCTAAATCCCTCGGTCAGCGTTTAATCATCGGACTAGACACCGACGAACGTGTTCAATCAAATAAAGGTCCATCTCGTCCAATTAATACCCTAGCATTGAGAATCAAAGTAATGGAATCAATAAGATTCGTTGATCATGTTGTATCTTTTGGGTCGGACGATGAATTAACGGCGCAAATTCGCGCAAGTCATGCGGATACTATCGTGGTAGGCGAAGAGTACAAGGGCCGTGTGATAGGTGCTGATATCGTGAATAACGTCGTATTTTATCCTCGTAAATATGGCTTATCTACTACAAGTATCGTATCGAAATAGTATATACGTATTTATGGATATTAATATGTTTGAGAGAAAGAGTCGAGTTTTTGCAAAAGATTTGGTTACCTGAAGAATTGTTCGTATATTCACGGTGTTATTGAGTTAAGGTACAACGTGGAATGTCGTTCATTCTTATCCTTAGTTTAAAAACAATTAAAAATAAATAATAAAGGTTATGAGCATTAGATTACAAAGTCCATTTTTATGTATTGCCGGAACAATTTTCGGGATATTGGCATTATTTACAACTTCATTATTCCCACTTTTTATGTTTGGGTTATGTTTTTTTGGTATTTATAGGAATTTTATAGCACACAAGAATGGAGAGCTTTAGAAATAATCTTAAAGATATTATTGAAGATAACCACCTAGAATCGCTAATTCCATCGCGGGAATACACGGAAAATGAGCAGATATACATGCGTGGTTATACGCAAGCGCTAGAGGATATGCTTGAAGATTTAGATGCAAGTATCCGTGAATTTGCTAAAGATATAAAAAACTGTTCTTTAAATTAAATTTGGAAAATTAAATAATGTTTTGTATATTAATCTATAAATTATAGTACCATGAATGAAGAAAAAAATGAGTTGATAAACAATTTAATAGATATAGAAGATGAGATTCAGCAACTTTGGGATTTCCACCCAGATAATCCAGATGCAATTAATGTTAAAGCTCGTTTTGAAAGTTGTCAAAGAAATGCTGCAAGCCTACAAGCTCATATTCAAGAACTAGGACTTACAGATTCTGATTTAGATATAGTTTAGAATATTAATTTGCTCTAAGGCCTATTTTATAATACTTTCCTGTATTATTACCTTCTAGAGGGGATAAGACAAATATTTGATTATTATTTACTGGTGAAGTTAATTGGAACACACCATTTTCATAAATGTCTATTACAGCAGTTGCAGATCCAGTTAATCCTGTAACTCTAAATGCAGGACCAAAGGTTAGAGCTGCTTTATACCAATTAAAAGATTGAATAGTTGAATTTGATTGACATGGATTAGAACCTCCCCCATCATATAACCAATCTGTTCCAGGATTAGATCCTGTAGAATTTATATAAGCAGAAATTTCACCTACAGTACTTCCTGTAACTTGTAACGTTAGTGCATAATTTGGATAAGATCTAGGAGACATCCTAATTACCCATTCATCACCAGCAACAAATGATGAAGTATAAGCCATTTGATCACTTGTAATTGATGTTCCCCACCATGTATCTCCAGCATCAAAATCACCAAGAAATGCTCCATTTTTCCATAAATCATATCTCCCTAAAGCTTCAGGTTTTCCTTGATCATCAGCTATAACATTAGTTAAAGGACCAGCATAAATTGCTGCTGCTCCTACAATCCAAGTATAAGAATAAGCAGTTTCACCTGCAGTAATATTATAACTACCAAAATTTAAGGGCCAATTTCTAGGAGTACTTTCTTGAGTTTTTATTAATAATTGACCTATGCCATTAGAATTTGTAACTTCTACAGTTAATGGTCTTGAATTAGCTACATAATTAGTATAAAATGAATTAGAATTTAAATAAGTTAAAGCTCCGGTAACTGTATCAAAATTTTGTTGAGAAGCATTTTCAGCTAATATCATAAAATTTAAATCACTTCCTGAAGTTTGATAACCTGGATTAGCTTGGGAAGTTGCATAAATACCACCTACAGCTCCAGCTGATGTTTGAGTTGGGGTGTTTTGTGCTGGATTTGATTTAACTATAACATATTTATTTTCTTCTTCAGGACCCATCCAAAATTTAGCTCCACCTGGGTTTTGAGAATAATCTTGGGCATTAATAACCCCAATAGCTAAAGTTCCACTTTGGTTAGTATTAGCAATATCTCCACCTGGGTTATAAGCAAAAGGTCTAGTAATTGACATTATATAGTATTTTGTTAATAAATATTAAAAAGTAATTTGGTTATTCCCCCTTTTAAAATTATATTTATTGATGTGAAAACACATACTGAACTTAAGGATTTTGCACAGATAGTCCACCTGTATTATATTGAGGGGGTATTTGATAAAACTGATGTAGAAATATGGTTAGGAGAAATAGGAAGTGAATTAAAAGAATTAACTAAGAAAAAAATAGTATTTAGTTTTTTTGATACTTATTTTCCTACTCGTATGACTATATATCAAAGTGGTAAAATTAGAGTTGAAAATGATTTAGACTCGTTTCCATAATGGATTTAGAAAAATTATTTACAGCTTTTGAATTACCTAAAAGTGATGATCAATTAACCCAAGATTTACAAAAAACTCCTGCATTTAAGTTAGGTATGTTTAAGAAAATTATTTGGAATCAAAAGAATATGGAAAAGAAAATGGACCATTTCTTAAAAATCATGCCAGAAGTAGCAGAAAAGATTAACATGGGTGATGATGCCGGAGAATTTGTTACTCATACTCGGGCATGGACTTATCTTAAGGATTTTAACCCAACTTCAAAACAAGGTAAAGAAGCAGCCAGATTATTTTCAGATGATTATACAATTACAGCATGTGAACTTGCACTTTCATTTTGGGAAGAATTAGAACATTACGAAAAATGTGCACATATAAAAAAAGTTCACGATCTCTTAAAAAATAACTTGGCAAAGTAACTCTCCCAGCGTATATTTGAGGTACAGGAACAGAGAGAAAAAGAGATGAGAGAGATAGGGTACGAGACGTCGCGTGACGTCGCCTATAAATATTTAAACAACCCAAGATAATTATGAGAAATATAGAATTATTTAGACAAAAGCTTAGTCGTATTGACGGGAAGCTTAAAACAATTAAAATGATGGTTACCCGTAAAGGTACTTCTGTTGAAGATATTCATAAAGTTGTTGATGCTATTGAAAATGAATGTAGCGATATCAATACTATGATAGATCGTGAATCCGCAAATGCTTATAATAGATAGTAAAAAATAAAAGTTATGAAATTGACAGCAGAACAAATCCAAGAGAATTGGGATCTTTTTATTTCCAATATCAATACCCACATCACGGGTGAACGCCAACAGAAACTTCTTGATTTCTATAATCAATACCAAGAGCGTGTTATGCTTATGCCTGCTGCTCATAAAAAAGAATACCATAACTCCTTTCCTGGAGGGTATGTTGAGCATGTAAATCGTGTTGTTCGTTGCTCTATTAATCAATCTCGTTTATGGGAAGAAGAAGGAGCTGATATGTCTACTTTCACTATGGAAGAACTTGTATTTTCTGCTATTAACCATGATTTAGGTAAAATGGGAGACGAAGAACACGAATCTTATATCCCTCAGGATGATAAATGGAGACGTGATAAATTAGGTGAAGATTATAAATTTAATACCCAGGTTCCATTTGCTTCAGTTCCAGATCGAGGTTTATTTATGCTTCAATCACATGGTATTCAGTATTCATTTAATGAAATGTTAGCTATTCAAACACATGATGGTTTATATGATGAAGCTAATTCTAAGTACCTTAAAGCTTATATGCCCGAGCAAAAACCACGTACTTCACTCCCTTATATTTTACATCAAGCCGATTTAATGGCTGCAAGAATTGAGTTTGAACGTGAGTGGTTACCAAAACTTAAAAATCCCGTGACACCCACAAAAAAGAATTTTACATTGAGTGACAAGCCTAAAGCTATTGCTAGTAAGCAAAATAAAGCTTTAGGTGCAATCAAAAGTGAAGGTTTAAAAAATTTATTAGATAACTTATGATACTAGCTATTATTATTCTATCAGTTGCTGTTGTAGTCTTAGGATATACAACTTTTAACCTTTTACGTAAAATTGAGAAACAAGAAGATATCTTGTCTAGCTATCTAACATATTTAGATAGAATTTCCCGAGTAATAGAGGTTTCAGATAATAAGCTAAAGACCATAGACGCAAAAGGTACCTTTAGCAGTGACGATGAAGTAGGTTTTTTCTTTCAACAAATCAAAGGGTTACAAGGCATCTTGAATGAGTTTACTCTCAAGAAAATCAAATAACCTACTATGCCAAGAAAAGCAAAAAGCAAAAATTATTTTACTCAAGATACAGAAAATGCAATTGTAAGATACAATAACGAACCTGATTCCAAGGTTCGTTCTGTTATATATGAAAAGGAAATCCATTATGCTTTCTTTAAACTTACAGAAAACATTATTCATACCTTCAAATTTTACTATACAGAAGTAGATGATATAGAACATTTACAACATGAAGTAATTACTTTTTTATTATCAAAAATTCATTTATTTGACCCTTCAAGAGGAGCTAAAGCATACTCTTATTTTGGTACTATTGCTAAGCGATATTTAATTCTCCAAAACCAAAAGAATTATAAGAAGCGTGTAGATAAAGCCCCAGTAGATGTGTTATTTAAAGATGATTCATATTCATATAATTTAGATGATCCAGATCCAGCAAATTTACCTATAAACCAGTTTCTTAGTTTATATGTAGACTATTGTACTAAAAATTTATATGAATTATTTCCTAAAAAACATGATGCTCAAGTAGCAGATGCCATTTTAGAATTATTTCGTAAACGAGAAGACATAGATATTTTTAATAAAAAAGCACTTTACATTTACATACGAGAAATGGTAGATGTAAAGACTCCTAAAATTACTAAAATAGCTAATCAGCTATATGGTATATTCAAAGATAATTATATATTTTTCCTTGACAATGGGTATGTAGAATTTGAATAGTTTATATTTATAATCAAATAAAACGTATAAATATGAGCCAACAATTCGAAAAACTAGTCTTTGGGAAGAAAAAATTCGCCGATTTACTCGAGGAAATTTACACTAACCAAAAACGGCGCGAAGCGCAAGTAACCGCGCTTATTTCCGAGTTAAAACCGATGGTTACCGACATAGGTGATGCGACATTAATTGTACCTTTAATTAAAGAGTACATGGAAATTGGTGTTAAAAATGATGATGCTCTAATTAAAATGGCTACGTTAGTACAACGGGCTTTAAACTCTACAACTGAAGATGGTGGTTTAGGGATTTCTGATGAAGAAAAATCTCAATTACTAGAAGAAATGGAGAAGCTACAAAATAAGTAACTATGGCAAATCCATTTGCTCAATCTTATAATGGTGCCTCTAAACCTTCTGAGGAAATTATCTCAGCAAGAGTAATAAGTATTATTTTAGATGATACTCATCCTTTATTTGATGATTATGGTCAATGGGATTCTATTGGAACTATTTTTTATGATAGCGTAAAATCTCCTACCCCTTATCTCCCAGTAAAAGATCCTCAAAGTGAATCTTTATCATATTACCCAACAGCAAAACCTTTATTCCCACAATATAAAGCATTTCCTCTTATAAATGAAGTAGTTGTTTTAATGCAAGGTCCTTCTTTAAATTCAACTACATCAACAAGTGCAAAAAATTGGTATTATATAAGTACTGTTAATTTATGGAATAGCCAACAAAACAATATCCTTCCAGATCAAATTTACAACCAATATCTTTCAGATAATCAATCTAAAACTCCTCAAGAAGTAGAAGCAGGATCTCCACAAATAGAAAATTCTTCAGGTTTAAATATTAGTATTGGGAATACCTTTGTACCTAAAAAATATATATATCCTTTAAGACCCTATGAAGGAGATGTAATACAAGAAGGTAGATGGGGAAATAGTATTCGTTTAGGAAGTACTGTAACAGGAAGTGATAACCTTTGGTCTAATACTGGTAATAATGGAGACCCAATTACTTTAATAAGAAATGGTCAATATGGTACTATTCAAAACCCAGGAGAATATATTTTAGAAAATATTAATCTTGATGATTCATCTATTTATTTAACATCTAATCAACAAATCCCCCTTACAGTAGCAAGTTCAAATGATTATTTAAGTTACTCATCTAGCCCTCCTACACTACCTAGTGAATACAATGGAAAACAAGTAATATTAAATTCTGGACGTTTAGTTTTAAATTCTGATTTAGACCATATATTATTATCTTCCCAAAAATCAATAAATCTAAATTCTCAATTATCAGTTAATATAGATGCTCGTTCAGAATTTGTAGTCCAAACCCCTTCTGTATATTTAGGTGATACCCAAAATGCTCAACCTTTAGTTTTAGGAAATGATTTAGTAGATTTATTAACTGACTTAGTTAGTGATATAGATTCATTAGCAACTTCTTTAAGTAATCAAATTAATGGTCCTGAGGGAACACCATTAGCACCTACTTCATATACGGCTCAATTAATTAATGCCAAAATCCCAGAATACAAGACAAGAATTTTAAATACATTATCTAACACTTCAAATACTGTATAATGGCTGAAAATGATTTAATTAATATTAATATTGAAGATGAAGATTTAGATACTTCTTTTGATATTGGAGTAATTTTATTTAAGGACCTTACTCTCCCAATAAATACAGCTCAAATTGAAGGGGGCAACAATGAACGTTTAGTAGTTTTACCTATAGATGAAATTAATTTAGGGTTAGGATATAAAGTTGAAATATTTTTAAACGACTTTCTTAGAACAACTCTTGAATATAATGGTAATACAGATATAGAAGATGTTATTAAACTTACATATAGTCGTTTATACCCTGAAGATAATAACCAACCTGGTATTTTTATTAATGTACAAGAGCAGGGTAATGCTGAAGAAAATTTAGTAAAAAGCCCTAAAGAAACTAGAAATAACAGAAATGAAATAGTTGCAAATAATCAATCAACTACAACAGATGATCTTGTACCTCAAATAAATGAGGCTGCTACACAAGATTCAAAACCTAAAGGAATACAAAGATTTGGTAAATTTATAGTAAAATTATGTCTTAGATTAAAAGATTTCTTTTTACCTCAAGCATTAGCTTTACTTACAGAATATGGAATTAACCAATTACAAAATGCTTTAGATAGAGATGAACTAAGCCCAGAAGAATTAAAAGCAAAGTTTTGTCCCACACCTGAAGAAACAGAAGCTTTAATATTACAAAGAAATAATCTAGCAGCAGTATTAAATAACGTAGGAACACAATTAGAACTTATTTTAAAAGGAGTTGAATTTGCTGGACAGTTTGTTAGTGTAACACAAAATTTTTTTACTGCAATAAAAGCAATTCAAACAGCAATAAATGCAACAGCAATACCAATTCCATTTCTCAATAAATTTGTTGGTCCAATATTTAGAGTTCTAGACCCTATAGCAGATGTTGTTTTAATTAAAAAGGATGGAACACCAAGACTTCCACCAATAAAAAATGTTATAACTCAAATATCTCCTCCTCTTGTATTATTACAAGCTCTTGTACTCCAATGTGTTAATATTTTAGACAGGTTAGATGATTTAATTTCATTATGTAACCCAAATGCTACTTTAACAGCTACATCATCTGCTATAGATGGTATTGTTGCAACTCAATTAATAGCTGAAAACACAGAAACAGGAAATACTTATAAAGGATTTGTTTTAGAAATTGAAACAAGGGCCTATACCCCTAAAGTAGACCAAAACAGAGCAGTAGGTAAAAATAATCAAGGAATTGTTTTAATCACTACAGATTATTCATTTGCCTCTGATCCCAATGTCTTAATAAATGAGCTTAAATTTATTATTGACAGAGATGATTTAAAAGCATACTAATTTAATATTTATAATAAAAAAGCATATGAAAGCTTCGGAATTTAAAACAATCATAAAAGAATCAGTACGAGAAGTCATTCAAGAAGAATTAAGAGAAATTCTTTTAGAGGCAGTTCGTGCTCCTAAAACAACAGTAGTTTCAGAAAATACTACACCAATAAATACACAATCAACTCCCCCAACCCAAGCTAAAACGCATGGTGAAAGACAACAAATGTTTGAAAGTATCATGGGAGATATGCAGATGGGTAAAAGAGGTCAAGAAGAACTTTCATTTACTTCTGCAGATGCTCAAGGTGCTTATAACCCAAGAGCAACTCCTGGTGCTGATTTAGCCCCAGGTAATGTAGGGTTAGATCAAATTATGGGTTTAATGAAAGGTAAATAATGGCATATCGTATACCTAATAAATTTCCAATTGATACTAAAGCTGGAAGAGCTGTTGGTGTGAGTATTCCATTCTCAGCACCATGGGTTTTTACTTCTACATTTCAAACGAAAGATGCTATACGAACTAATTTAGTTAATTTCTTTTTAACTAATAGCAATGAAAGAGTATTTCGACCATCCTTTGGTGGAAATTTAAGAACATTTATATTTGAATCTATAACTAGAGGTACAACAGAATCTATTAAAGAAAGCATACAAGATAATGTTACTAGACATTTTCCCCAAGTATTAATTAAAAATATAGAAATACTTTCATCCGAAGATTTAAATACTATAAATGTAATATTATCATACGAAGTAGTTAATTTTGGAATTAACGATGAACTAAATTTAACATTCGAACAATAAGATGGCCGATAACAGAGACATAAAATATCTTAATAAAGATTTTGATACCTTTAGAGCTAGGTTAATAGATTATACTAAAACCTATTTTCCTAATACTTACAATGATTTTACAGAATCATCTCCTGGTATGATGTTTTTAGAAATGTCATCTTATGTAGGTGATGTTTTAGCATTTTATATGGATAATCAAATTCAAGAGAATTTTGTCCAATTTGCTAGAGAAGAAAATAA
>JGI24006J15134_10001678_pt1 | contig 12573 bp, 1 predicted proteins | sample LinPmetageLP53_FD_15134 | JGI IMG/M metagenome (IMG submission 15134) | reverse complement strand
TTTAAGCAATCTCCTAAGATATAATTTACAATGGCACAAGATAAGAGAGTATTTACGGGTGGGATGGATAAAGATTCTGAACCACGCTTAATTAAACAGGGTGACTATAGAGACGCAAAAAACATTAGGAATATTGCTTCGTCTGACGGAACCTCAGGTTCTGTTGAAAATATAGAGGGAACTCAGGAGACTAACTACAACTTTATAGAAGAGTCAGAAACTATAATAGAGACACTTGATGAGCAAGTAATTCAGGTGACTCAAACCTTTCAGTATAAAGATATTATTATTTCTTCGAAAGAAAATGATGGTTTTAATTATAATTTTAGGATTTTTAATTTAGATGCAGGTGGTAACCCTATAAGCGAAGTATATTCAGGTGGCCTTTTTTGGTCAGGAGGCTCTACTCAAAAAAATACTGCAACAAAATTGCACCACTTATTTAATTCTGAAAATGGTGAGGCGAGTCAAAATATACCTCTTTTGGGTATAAACACTTCGTCTGGTGGGACAACTCCTATAACAGGTCGATCAGAATTGTACTACATGGGTAGTACCTATAACTCAAATATAACTGAATTAGCGAGTGGCGATGAAGCCCTTGATGGTGGTAGAATATTAGTTTTAAGAATAATATCAAACGTTGCAGATGTAGTTTTTAATCTTGATTTTATGCATGAGGGTCAAGATACCAATGATTATTGGAGTGACACTCTTGATGGTTCTTTGTATGATTATGGAAACCTTAATATAACCCAAGGCAGTTCTGGTTTGCGTTTAGGGTCTGCTTCAGGATTTAATACAGATACAGTTGAAGTACTATTAGGTGATGAAATTTTGTCAGACACTATTGAAAATGATGATGGAGTTCCTATAGGGGATGTAAACGTTTTTACTGGAAACGCAAACATAACAGAGGTTCAGATGACTATCTCTGGGCTTAATCCTTTAACTCCTCAAGACCCTTTAAACGAGTTTAAGATGTTTAGTGTCGTTGAGAATGAGAACGGTACCGTTCAGGCTATACCTTTTGCTGTGGATCAGTTTAGCCTCTTTGAGAGTGACTTTAATAGTGGCGACCCTTTTGAGTTTGATGGTGATCAAACAGAAATAGCTGCCTCACTTATAGATAAACTAAGCATACCTTTTAGTACTCAAATAATTGTTCCTGGAAACTCCTCTGCTGTAACTCATACTATATCTACAGCTAATCAAAACGTTGCAACTAATTTTACTGCTAACACAGCGTTGGGAGTTGTTAGAAGTGCGAACATTAGTGCTTCAGCTTCTGCTAGCGACTTCTTGGTTATGGAGTCCTACGATTCCCTTTCTAGTTTTGATTACGGAAGGTCTGGTTCTAACTTTATTGATTCTAACACTAGTGTAGCTATACTTAACGATTCTATAACTATAGCAAGTCCTAGTCGTGGAGGTGCGTTTAATAGAGAGGTGTTTTTTCCTGTTCCTTCAACAGGTATAGTTAAGGGTGAAACTTATAGGATAGAAGCAAACATCTCTACCTTCACATCTTCAGGGAACTCTATTACTTTTCAAACTCAAGATGGTGAAAATATTAGTCCTGCAGTAACATCTACCGATAGTAGTTTTTCTTTTCAATTTGAAGCAGAAGAAAACAATCAATCATTTAAAGTAGTTGTATCTAATGGCTTTGCAGAACAGGATGTTATAGTTATGTCTGGGGTATCAATAAGACAATTTCAAACCCCTATACCTGATCTTATAGTTGAATTTAGAGCCTCTTACGATTTTGATTTAGTTTTTGGTACTGATGCAGCTACTGTTGTATCTGCTTACCAAGAAGGTACACAGCAAACAAGTTTAGAGTGGTTTAGTGGAGTTACCGTTAATTTAAATCAAAATATTATATACGGGCAAAGTTATGATGATATAACTACTATTGATGAAGGTTATAGTGATCAAATAGCAGAGTTAGAAAGTACTATAGCATCCCTGCAATCACAACTTACTAGTTTAACCACAGAGTATAATGCTACTGTAGTATCTTTAAACGCTGCCCTTAACTTAGATTCAGCAGACGCAGTAGGTAGTTACAACTTGATAAATAATGATTTATCAAATTTAACTGAGGCTATTACTCAAAATGATGAAGAGTTACAGAGTATATTTGCTACTTTAGATGCTGCTTATGCAGACGGTGCTGCTTCGGTAACTCCAGAAGATGGTATATCACAAGCTGATGTTGATGCTGCTGAAGCTTCTGCTGCTGAAGCTGCTGCTGAGTTAGCTAATTTACAAAACGAATTAGAGCAAGCACAAGCTAATCTTGAAAACGCTAATGCCACTGTAGTAAACGCTGTAGGTCAAAATTTAATTACAAATGGGGACTTTACTTCAGTTGGCTCTCTATTAGATGGTAGCTTAGGTTGGAAGCTTTATGATGGTGACAATAGTTTTGGAGCTGCCCTTGCTACTGGGGAAGATATGGCTATTCTAGATAATGGTAATGGAAATGGCTTTTTAAGGCTAAGAAGAGAGAGTGATGCTAGCACTGATGAAGTAACGTCTGTTGCTGCTTGGAATACTACAGCAGACTCATCAGAGATTACGGAGTCTTCAAAGAACTATAGGCTTCAATTTGATGTGGTTTCATCAACAACAGTTGGTGGTCACCCATCATCTTCTGTACTGCAATATTATGATGGGTCAGATTGGATAGATTTAGGAACTGTAAGTCACCTCCAAGATGCAAATAAAGTTATTTTTTACACCGCTACAGGAACTACTTTTGCAATAAGGTTAAAAATAAATAATCGTATTTTAGATTTAGATAACTTTAATCTTCAGCAAATAAGTACGGACACCCTAGAGGATTTTAACAATTTAAATAATGACCTTGAAGCTGCAACTAACCAGTTAACTAGTATTCAAAACTCTATATCTGCGGCAGCAAGTGATTTTACTGGAGGAACAGCCCTTTTAAGTGTAGAAAGTTTAGTTAATGCTTATAGTGTAGCAAGTGAAAGTGTTACTACTTTAACAGGTCAAATAGGTAGCTTAATTACTAGTTTAAATGGAGCGTCATTTTCTGATATAAATCTTACAGAATCTGTAGATGTTCAAATATTAGAGTTAGAAACTGCTATACAAGCCCTTGTTGCTTTAGATGCTAGCATAGCTGGAGATGATGGATTTGCAAGTGTTACTGAGTTTCAAACTGCAGTCACTAATCTTTATAGTAGCTCTACTGATTTAATAGCTTTACATACTGATTTAAACAGTATTGCAAGTAATATATTTGATATTATTCCAAGTACTCTTGAGGGTTATAGTGATATATCAGTAGACGAGGAAGGAGGAGTTGCAGGTCTATATGACGTATCAGGGTTAAGTCAGGAAAGTTCTTACGTTCAATATCACGCTGTCCTTCAGCAGATTGTAAATCAATATCAAACTCTCCTTACTGATGCTAACGCTCTGTCTAACGCTAACGTTGGTCTTCAAAGTGATCTTGCACAACAAGTACAAGAATCTATAGATGCTGCTGATGCTCAACAGATAATCTTTGATGCTGCACTTGCAGTTGCACAGGATGAAGCACGTGCTGCATTAGAAGCACAACAACTTGCAGAAGCTGATTTGGCGGCAGCAATAACTGCACACGCAGCATCAGTAACAGCAGCACAACAAGCAGAATATGATGCTGCAACAGGAAGTTTACAAGATACAATAAATGAAAATAATGCTACAATAGCTAGTAATACATCAACGATTGATCTTAATCAATTTGCAATAGATCTTGGATCTTCTATAGCAGATGATTTACAAGCTGCAAATGACGAGTTAACTAGTCAAAATAGTGTTTTAGAGGCTCAGAATGGAACTTTAACGGATCAAATTTCTTCTATAAACTCAGAATTAGGGACTCTTTCTGCAAATCTTTCACAAGCGGTTATTAATTTAGCTGCTGCTAACGCCACTTTGACGGCAGCGAACCCTGAGCTTGCAGCTGCTAATACTGATCTTGATGCTGCTAATGCAGAAGTTTTAAGCCTTCAAGCTGAGTTAGCTATTGCCCTTAATAACGCAGATGATGGTGTTTCTCAAGATGATTTAGATGCTGCAATTGCTCTCTTTACAAGTTCTTCAGAGGTTGCTCAGGGAACTTTAGATTTCCTTATAGGATCTAACCCTTTAATTAATAAATTAGATAACAGTACTTTTGACGATGAAACTGGTGTAACACTCGATGGTCTAGGTGTTAATGCTATTGAAATAGATAACGGGGTTGTTAATTTTTTAGGAGACCAAAATGGTACTGGATTCCTCAAAATCTCTATATCAGATTTTGAAGTTGGGGAGTATATACTTTGCTATCAACAAACAACAACATCTGGAGTTTTAGCTGCAGAAATCTATGAGGCTACCTTTGGTCCCTCATTGTTATCAACAGAAGAACTAATCGGTGCTTCCTCAGCAAATACTGTAATTTATAGATTTCATAAACCTGCAGAATCTGGTCTTAATGATGGTAGGGTTCAATTTAGGTCGTCCTATGGGGATAATGAATTTGTAGGTACTTTAGATAACGTTTATTTATTTAGAGTCCCTGATAATTTAGACTTATCAGATGATGTAATTAGCAATATGTCGGGGGACTATCAAAGCATGCAAAGTCAATTAGTATCTTCAATAATTGGTTTCTCTAACTCTGCAAGTGAGGGTGATCTTTTATCTTCTTATGATGCTGGTTTTCTTGCTGGCGTTTCTTCTGCTGCTGCTGCTGACTCTGAGGATGTTAATTACTTGTTTGGTTATAATGATGGTGCTGCTTCGGTAACTCCAGATGATGGTGTTACACAATCTGATTTAGATGCCCTTCAAGTTTTATTAGATGAAGCATTAACAGAAGCATCTCTTGCTTCATTTTATCAGAGTTCGTGGGAAAGCTCCCAAACAGATGTATTTACACTATTAGGTCTTCTAACAGACTTAACTTCTAGTCTAGAGGGTTTTACTGAAACAACATTATCTGATGCGTTAGATAATTTACAGTTAATATCAATGGTAGAGCAAAACCAGATAGTTCAATATAACCTTGAATATAATACAAGTGTAAGTACCCTTAACGAGCTTATAATACATATTCAACAACAGGCATCAAATTTACAGGCACAAGACCAGCAAGAAGATAATATTACCTACGATGAGTATAGTTTTGTTCTTTATGGAGATTTACATTCATCTTTTGATTTTGCAAATAATCCTGATGCTAAATGGGTTCAATTATCATGGAGAAATGATAATGTTTCTGGTTATACCTCAGCTGATTCTAGCAATGCAGGAAAATCCTTAACACTTCTTAACGGAGGGTCACAAGCATCTTCAAGTTATGGAGGTACTCCAGCTTCATCTATATATGGTACGTGTCACAGTTTTGATAATGGTACAGTTCATGCTGCTTCTGGTGGATCTAACCCTCACGATCACGTTAAAATAATAAATTCTGGTCAAGATGATGAAGCAACATTAAAACTTTCTATAAAGAATTTTACTTCTTCAAGCGGAGTATCTACGGTGAACGGCCCTACCATGACTGAAGATTCTGAGTTTCTTGACCAGGCAGGTAATATTATAGAAAGGGGTCTTCACTTTACTATAAGTGTGTTAAGTGGGAATCCTGATTGGGTGTTTAGTTTATATATTTCAGATAATGCTAGTGATAATCTATATCAAGATATTCTTGGTTCTGATACTCTCTATAAAGACTTATTAACTTCATCAACTGATGAGATTGCAGGGTATACTATTAGTGACACAAATAGTTTGACTAATAGTACAGCCGTAGATAGTTCTTCATCTGGCTGGGCAGTGCTTGGTGATCCCAATTCTTGGAATTTTAACAGTTCTTCATCCAATCCTCAATGGGAAGATACTAGTGACATCCCTTTATTTAGTGATGATATTTTACAAAAGCAACCTAGTTTAACTTTAGAAGCTGGGAAAACTTACGCAGTTGAGTTTCAGGCTTGGGGTCAGTTTGGAGATCCATTAAGTCCAAATCCAACAAGCCAGGGTAGAATCCTTAGCCTTGATTTAGGTGATAATAGCATTGCAGGTGGCTCTGCTGAAAACACAGTAATCGTCCCCCCCTATCTTGGTGGTGAGTGGAACAGTTCCCACTTAGGTTATTTTCCGAATACTGAAATTCAGGAAGGATATGCTAACAATGGTAATGTATATAGAGTCTGGGGTAGTAGTGACGGGTCACCTGTACAAATAAATGGTCATGGAATTAATACTTATCGCCATAGAGTTTATATAACAACTGGCCTTAACTACTCAGCAAATATTGTAAGGTTTTATGGAGGGACTGATTCTAGTGGTTATGGTTATACTGGTTGGGTAAGAAATATTGACGTAAAAGAGGTTACGGGGGTGGAAACTATTACTACAACCAACAATTTAAAACTTTTATCTCAAAAAACTTTTACAGCAGAAGGTAGATCTAGATACTCAAACCCTTTATATAACAGGTCTAGAATATTAAACGGGTCTGCTAAAAGGATGATAAAAAACAAGGTGACGGGTGTTATTACAGAGGAGCCTATTGTTGCTGATGGTTACAAGTGTATTGGAGTTTACGAGGATAAGCCTAAAAACAGAATCTATTACTTTGTAGAAAACAAGTTTACAAACAGTAAAAAGTACGATTGCATATTAGAGTACGACTTAATAACGGACACTGTAGAGACTGTTTATCAAGATGGGAGGATTTCTAGTGACGGATCTTCTAATAATCGTATATTAAACTTTTCTGACTCTCACCTTATAACAGGTGTAAACAAGATTGACGATATTCTTTATTGGACGGATAATCGTAGAGTAAGTGGTACTTTCTATAATAGACCTAGAAAACTAAATGTTGAGCTTGCAAAAGCAAACGAAAAAAATATAGAAAATCCTAGGTTTGTCTTTAAAGATGCCTACGTTAGAAGTAGTACGTCAACTGTATATATAGGTATTGGAAATAACGAGCATCGTCTCTCACCAGGTGACGATATTTACGCTCAACTTGGTTTAACCTCAGGAGCTGAAGCTACAGGTATAAACGGGTACTCTAGAATTATAGGGATAGTTAGAAAACCTAAGTTAGGGACTAAATTTATAGTAGAAGAAGGTAGTCCTACTGTAACAATACCTGAAAGTGGAAATCCTCATGGCTTAGAAGATTACGAAGGAGATTGGATAGGTATAGAGGACTTTAATAATAACAACTTTCCTTACTACTATCAAATATCTACTATAGTTGGTTATACTATTACTTTAACGTCTCCTTACAATCAAGCTACAAATAGTAACGGAGCCTCTCCTGTTAGATTTGGGGAAAACCTTGCTGCAGGTATAATTACTGATTCTCCTTGGCCTGGGTCGTTTACTCCAGTAGATGGTATTATATTATATGCTGACCCTTACTCTGATAATAGAGAAAGAATACTGCCTGCCTACTCCCCCCTTATTAGTTTTGGGACTTACGAGGATAAGATGAAGTACTTTGACGTTGTAAAACATCAACCTACTCATAAACCATCTGCAAGTATAGGTACAGATTCGGACTTTGCTACTAACAATATCCTTGATAACGTGTTTCAGTTTAAGTATAGATACGTTCACGTAGATAATGAGCAAACTTCTTACAGCCCTATATCAGACGTTGTAATAGACCCTATATTCGCTTTAAACGCTGCTGTTGACGCAGAGGATTATGCTGCTATAGCAAATAAGATGGTTGTAAATTACAACGATAGTATTGGTGACGTAAAAGATATAGAGATTGTAGCTAGGAAGGGAAACACTGGAGAGTTTGTTTTAGTTGACACTGTAGCAAACAACTTTGTAAAATACCTTAAAAAAGCTAAAAATAATTACTTACCAGAATATCAGTACACTGATATAAATTCTGCTATAAACTTTTATAATAACGGTACCTATCCTTTCGTTGACAAGAAAGATTCTGACAAACTTTATGACGCTGTTCCAAAAGTTGCTAAAGCACAGACTATTCTATCTAACAATAGAATTGCTTATGGTAATATTATAGAGGGTTTTGATAACACCAGGATAGTAGCTAACTCAGAATACAACCAGGGTGATACTTTAACATCTGCTTCGGTTTCAATTCAAACCTCTATTGAGTCAGGTCAAGGTTCGTTTGCAAGTATACAACAGTCTGATGAAAATCAACCAGTAGAGTTATATAATGACGACCTTGGCGGTTCAGAGGGTAAAACTGAACATAGTCAAGCTTTTTACTTAGGAGGCTTAGACCTTTCTGAAAGTGGAACGCAAACGGTTCACATAAACTACTCATGGTCTTACTCAAAAAACCCTGACTTTTTTGCTGTAACTCAAAAAAGAAGTGGTAGCTTTTCTTCATCGGCAATAAATGTTACTGGAATTTCAACCGTTAACGAGTTAGGAGTCTTTCTTGCTCAAACTATAACTTCAGGAGTTGGAAGTACTTCTTTACAACATCAGGGTAGTTCTTGTGGCCACACTACTACAGCAACGTTTAACTCTAACTACGACAATACTGGAGCTCAACTTTTGATAATTAAATTTAAGTACGAGGAGAAAAATTCATTTAGTGCAGCAACAGCTACAGCAAGCTGGGGTACCCCAGAAGCAAATAATCAATTCAACGAATCAATATTTCTATCTGGTGATGGAGGATTATCTTCTTTTAAAACAGGGGCGTTCCACAATTTTGGTATAGCTTACTTTGACGAGACAAATAGATGTTCTTTTGTTAATACAGCTCCTGATTATTCAAACGTAACAGTAGTAGGTGGTATTCCTTTAAACGGTACAAGACCTTACAACCCATTTTTTACTGAGTCTGCTGGACCTTCTTTAAATACGGCATCTCAAGTTAGTCTTAACATATACAATCAACCTCCTACGTGGGCGACCAGTTATCAAGTTTACTACACAGGAAACACAACTATTGACAACGACCCAGATAGCGATTTCCCAGGGTTTATTCAGATGATGTTTGTTGGTGCTAAGGTTGCTACCGATGGTAACGACAAACAGATATACTTGAACATGGGGGCTTTAAAGGGTAAAGACTGGAGTTACAATCAAGCTAATAACTCTAAGTTAAATTACAACTACGTTGCTGGAGATAGGATTAGATTTATAAGTTTTGTACATGACAACTCTAGGTTTAAGTACGCAGAGTATGTGGATCTGGAGATTGCGGGAATGGATCTTTACCTTCAAAATGAAGAGCCACCAATAAGTGTTAACAGTACAACTGAAGGCTTTTATTTAAGAATAAACGATCCTGGAAATACTACTACTCTATTTGGAGACGGAAATCAAGATGTTAATATAGCTCATACAGGATTTAGTTACGCAACTAGTGGGTACAATCAACTTATAGCAGAGGTATATAGACCTAAGAAAGACTTAGATGAGGATCTAATGGTTTACTACGAGATAGGTGATAAAATACCTATTTTAAATGCTGGCTTCCTTACTAGAAGACATGGAGGTAGCTCGTCTCAGAGTTCAGACTATACTTACAACAAAGAAATTGGTGAGTACATATCTGATATTCCTGCTACGATAAACATCTCTAATGGAGATATATACTTTAAACCTAGAGGTATGGCTACTGAAGATGATGGAAGTCCTCAAGAGGTATTCTTCCCTGAGGATTATTACCTTAACGATTTCCACAGAACTAATCACTACAGTAAAGGTAGAATAAACGTTGTTAACAATAACGCTGCTGAAAGAAGGTTGGAAACTACTGTGTACTTCTCAGAAACGTATTCTAGTACGGGTTCTGTTAACGGGTTATCTTCATTTAACCCTGCTAATAGCCCTTACTTTGATTACAATAAAAGCTTTGGGTCTATACAGTCTCTTCAAATGAGAGATAACGATTTAATTATATTCCACGAGAATAAGGTAGGTAGAGTTTTAGTTCAGAAAGATATTCTTAATACGGCTTCTGGCGAAGGTTTAGTTTCGCTATCTACAAAAGTGATAGGTAACTACGTAAACCTCTACCAAGGTGAGTATGGTTGTTGTTATCAACCTGAAAGTATTGTTAATTTTGGTAATGTATTCTATTTTATTGATATTAAAAAAGGTACTGCTTTAAGGTTATCAGCTGATGGTTTAACAGTAATTTCTGACCAAGGCATGAGAGATTACTTTAGAGATCTTGGTGAGATGTATGTTATTAATGATCCTGAACAGTCTGAGGTAGAGAGCTTTAATATTGTTGCAGGGTACGACCCTAAGTATGATGAGTATATTGTAACCTTCCCTAATGTTTACCCTAAGAGAAATGAAAGTTTATGGGATGGTGACGTAAAGTCTTGGGACTCTTCCTTTGATAAGTATCAAAATAAAACTGAAGAGATTATATATAACGCTCAAACCCTTGCTTTTAATGAGAGGGTGAATAGATGGACATCTTTCTACGATTTCCACTCAGAATACTATGGTAGAGTTGGTCGGCAATTTATAGGCTTTAAAGAAGGAAGATTGTATAGACATAACATGACTGATAGATACTATCAAGATATGTACGCTCTTACTGAGGATCACTACCTTAATAGAATTAACAAAAAATATAATAGTTTTTACGGGGAACAGTTTGACTCTCATATAGAGTTTCCATTTAATGCTGAACCTTCTTCAGTAAAATCTTTTAACGCTATTAGTTTAGAGGGTGATTCTAAATTATTTGCTTCTATGTACACTAATATAGGGCAAGTTATTCAAGGTGATAAATTAAAAAATGGATATAAAAACACTATATCTACCAATATTGGATACAGAAAGGTTGACGGTTCAATTTCTAACTATCAGTCTGAGACATCAGGTGATAATATTATTCAAGGATCTGGAGTTAACTTTTTTGAAGAAGTAAAAAAGGGAGATTTAGTTAGGATCTTTGGAGTTGACAAAAAAGGTACATATACTTTTATTCATAGAATTGTTATATCTGTTATTTCAAATACATTAATTTCTTTAAATGATAGTATTAATATTACAGCTTCAAATCATCACATGGAAGTTTTAGATTACAAAACAAAAGAGGGAGTACATTACGCTAACATTCCTTTTATTGAGTCTATGGTAAACCCTGAAGAAAACCAATTATTAGGGTATAGTGATTATAGTGAGGTGGGTGACGGATCAGAAATTTCTGGTATCGGAGTAGTTGAACAAATTACTACTGCTGCAGGAACTGTTTTAAAAGAATTTAAAGGGGTCTTTAATGAATCCGCTAACACCATTGGAGGTAAAATAAAACCAAATGATATGATTGTTGGTGCTGAGTATGTGTATTTTGGAGCGGATGATAATGGTGGAGCTTTTAATATAAATGAAGTTAATAATCAAGTTGAGTATGCTAATTCATCACCTATAGGGTCTGTGTTTGTTTGTCAAAAAGCTACATCAACTAGTGTAGCAAGAGTTATGAGTACAGACTTTAAGTTATACGTTAGAAGGCAAGATAATACAGTTGTGTTCCTTGGCTACCCTTACTATCAAAGTTCAACATCTGTTGCTTTTGTAAAGGACTTGAACTACTCTCAACCAGACGGTCAAGAAGCTGGAGGGTTTTTATTCGTAGTTAAGAACGGTAGTGTAGAGGGTGAGAAGATGAAAGGTCAGTACATGATGACAACATTAACTACTGAACATCCAGGGTCTGCAGTGTTATCAAAATATAAGTTTAACCTGTACGCTGCTAACGCAGATGTAGACAAGAGTGAACTTAGTAATAAATAATAAGAAAAAAAATAGTACATTTGTAAAAATTCAATAACATGGCACGAAGAGTAAAACCTAAGATAAAGTATAATAAGAATAAAAAAACACCTAAAGCTTTTATTGGGGCTGCAACTGCAGGTCTTGGTGCAGTTAAAATGATTTCTGGAGCTTTCCAAAAAAGAAGAGCTAGAAAGGCAGAAAAAGATTTTGATCAAGACAGGTTAAAAGGACAGGTTAGTTCAGCCACTCAAAAGATGGCAGATCAACCTATGGATCAAGGTTACATAGAACAGATGCAAGGTCAGCAAGCTGCTGATAGAGCTTCTGCTATGGGTGCTTTATCTAAAGACCCTAGAAACGCTCTAGCAGGTGTTCAAGCCCTAGAGAGTCAAGCTGCAAAACAGCGTACAGACTTAATGGGTATGCAGCAAAGAGCTAAAACTTCAGCTATGCAGAACTTAGCTAAAGAGCAGCAAGCTGTAGAGAAGCAGAGGTTGGATGTTGCTGGAGCTGAGATTGCAGGTATAAAGGCTGAAAAAGATGCTGCCACACAAAACATGTATGGAGGTCTTGAAGATATAGCTAGTGGAATTGGAGAATATCAGGAATCAAAATTAGTAAAAGGAGGAAAGATAGGTGAAGATGGTGGGGTTACTCCTGGAGAGTTTAGTCACGAAGAGAACCCTATTGACATGGTTCAAGACGGAGAGAAGGTTGGTGAGGCTACAGGTGGAGAGTTGATACTACCTCCTGATGATGTTAATGATATTAGAGAGGCTTTGCAAAGTG
>JGI24006J15134_10001677_pt1 | contig 12574 bp, 7 predicted proteins | sample LinPmetageLP53_FD_15134 | JGI IMG/M metagenome (IMG submission 15134) | reverse complement strand
GTTTTTGCAGGGTTCTCATATATAGCTCTCTTTATTGTCGAAAGCATTAGGGGTTTACCCTGTTCTGCTAGTGTTGNGATCTCGTCAACATATGCTTTACGAGANTCGCTTAACTCTTTATACCAATCAGATGATTTGAGGTTACTCGCGAACTTCACATAATCTCCAGCAATAGGCCCGGATTTTGCAAACTGACCAATCTGTTCCTCGAATAATTTATCAAACTTACTCATTTAAATTATTTATTCTTTTAAGCACTTATAAATTAAATAATTATAGATGGCTATTAAATTAGATATACTCAAAACCGCAAAGAATACTGATAATTCTCGCTCATATTCATATGCAGATCTACATTTAGACATTGAACTTAGTAGTCATACATCAGATAAGACTGTTGGCGCTAGTAAAAATGCCCAAGATTTAAAGCTAAGCTATGATGAGAATGCGATTTATAATTCAATAAGAAACATCTTTAATACAAAGAAAGGTCAAAAAATACTTTCCCCAACATTTGGGTTAGATCTAGAACAGTACTTATTTGAAAACATTTCTAAAGAAAATGGCGAATTAATAGGTACTACAATTTTTGAAGAGTTGTCGCTATACGAACCTAGGATTGTAGTAGATAATGTGGATATTATTGCTCGACCAGATCAAAACGAATATAAAATTAGTATATCTATAACAATACCGTCCTTAAATAATAAAAAAGGGACGGCTAACGGTTTATTAACAACAACAGGATTTAGTTATTCATAAAATGGCAAAATTTACACAATTCGACTTACCGACAGACGCATATGCGAGTTTTGATGCTCAAAGCTTGAGAGATCTAATTATATCTAGAATTAATAATGACACCACTATTAATTTTACAGATCAGAACTTTGAAGGTAGTAATATTTCTGCCCTCATAGATATAATTTCATATTCGTATCATACATTACTGTTTTATTTAAATCAAACTAGTTCAGAGAGTAACTTTAACGATGCAGAGTTATATGAGAATGTAAATCGTATAGTTAAACTTATTGATTATAAACCTGTAGGAAAACAGTCCAGTGTTTTACCAATAGAAATAAAAGGTACATCTGACATGTCCGCGGGATATTATACAGTACCAAAATTTACATTCGCATCTGCTGGAGGAAAAACATTTACATTTACTCAAGATCTTACGTTTGAAAAGGTAACATCAGAAACTGAGACCATAACAGCAACAGGAAATCAATTATTATATGAAGGTACTATAGAAGAGTATCCAATTATTAATCCTATAGGAGAAAAATTTGAAGCTATAAGCTTAATACCGGGCGGTGATGTTATAATTGACCATTTTAATATTTTTGTATATGTAAAAGAAATAAATGAAGAAAATAAATGGTACACCTGGAAGAGAGTTCCAAGTATCTACTTATCAAATGCAAATGAAAGAGTGTTTGAAATTAGATACAATGAGAATAAGACTTATGAACTTAAGTTCGGTAATAGTGTTAATGGTAAGAAGTTAACCCAAGGAGATCAAGTAGCTATTTACTATCTTAAATCAACAGGAGTAGATGGAAAGGTCACTAAGAGCACATTCGTAGATAACAATATTAATATATATAATACAGCTCAATATGATTTGATATTTGCAGATGTAAAAGATACATCTTTGAATCACCTTACCCTTGCTACGGCAATAAATGTCAACGTCAATAACACAGAAGATAGTACAGACTTTGGGGAAGAAGAAAAAGTATCGGAAATAAAACAAAACGCCCCAAGATTTTTTAGTTCAGAATATAAGTTGACTACTAAAGGAGATTATAAAAACTTTATACAACGAAACTATAAAAACTTAATATACGACGTTACTGTACAAAATAATAGTGACTACACTAACGGATATTTAAAATATATTAATGATGAATTAGGTCTTACAGACTACACTCTAGATACTAATGCATTGTTTAATCAATACTATTTTGCAGATAGTGCCGATGTAAATAATATATACTTAACTATCGTTCCAAACTTACGTAAAAATAAAACAGTAGTCACAAGATCAAATTACCTATCAAATGCTCTGAAAGAGAAAATAAGAAGTGAAATTGAAGACTATAAGTTACTTAATAGTGAGATTGCGTTTATTGATCCTGTTTATTTGAATTTAGATTTATCGTTAACATTTTCTGGAGAAAAAAATAAAACGTCATATAAAGACTATACTGAGTTGCATATACTACGTAATGCTCGTACTCTTGTAAATGAAGAAGATTTAAAAACAAAAGTCTTCAATATTATTACAAATTATATTAATACTATTAAGCTTGGAGATGTAATAGATGTTAGACATTTGAATAATGAAATAGAAAAAATACCTGGACTAGAAGAGATAAAAACAGTGAGAACAGATTTAAATAAAGGTACACCAGGTCTTTCCTTATGTATATATAACCCAATATATAACGGTAGAGATATTAAAGATATAGATACTAGATACAAATTAAAACCATACCAAATACCATATATTGAAAACTCGATATTATTTAAAAATAAAATTAAAGTAAAGTCTACAGTTTCTAACAAACGCGTTGTTGAATATTAATGGCTAATACTACTGAAAATTGCCCACGATCCGTTGCAGTACCTATATCGGTTTCTGTTAACACATCTGGCACAATACCTCCTCCACTAACAGACGTGCATCCCGCGTCTGCAACGCATGGCGGGTTTACGAGAATTTCCGAATTTACATTTACTGCAAAGCTTACTGGAGATTCATTATCAATGCAAGATCACTTAAGCCCTAAGCTGTCTAACACAACTGCAGTATGGGATTTTGGAGATGGATATAGTTTAAGCGCATCTAACAATATAACAACTAAGCACAAGTATAGGGTCCCAGGAGTATACACGGCCTCGATGTACTTTTATGATGGAGAGGGGAACGCTCATATTAACACCTTTACTGAGAGCTTATCTATTTATAATTATCTTCCTACAGATGTTAAAATAAAAACAACTGATACCCCCGGAACAACCGCGACCGACTCTGGGGTACAAATTCCAGCTAGTTCGAGAGATAATAGCTTTAAAGTTGGTATAGTAGCGTCTTGGCAAGATATAACCCCAGATGGTAAATACACATTGTATGTTACTGCTAGTGGTAGTAAAGCAAAACCATATGATACTAAAAATAAATACGCTCATTTAATACCATATAATGCATTTTATAATAATGTAGACGGGGAGTTAATTGAGAGTGATATTGGATTAAATTTTGAACTAAATGACCATTGGTATGTTTTATCTGCCAGTACGATCCAACCAATCGCTGAAGACAAAATAGATTACTTTAAAGATCTTAATTACGAGCCGACATTATTAGGGTCTAGTGAGCATTCGATTACTTCAGCAGGGCGAGCAGTTACTATAACTAATACTGTCACAACCTGGCACAAAGGTAAAGAGCACACTGACCCTAAATTACCCCCACAAATAACATATTATGATGATATTCCAAATCAAGATACTGGTGTAAAGTTATTATTTAAATTTGATACAAGTAAGCATAAAATTAAAAACTTTTATGTAGATGAAATTGATAGTGATATCAATTCAAGTAAGCGAAGCTTTTTAGAATCCAACAGCGTAGGATATTACAGCACCAGCGCCACTAACAATACTGTCGAAGGTTACAATGTAAAAATTATAAGCCCAGCAGCAGTTGGTGCTTCATTTACTTCAACAGGAATGAAGGAAATGTCTGCTATTAATTATAAAAGACAAGGAGATAAATTTCAAGTCTTTATAGCAGTAGCTGATAAAGATTCAAATATATTAAAACTATATCCTGAATTCTTAAAAAAATCAACAGTTACATCTGATTATTCTTTTTATACAACCTGGTCAAGTGGAGGAGATTTACATACTAGTGTTATTAGTAGTATTAGTACAAATAAATTTCCATACAATACATCAGCAAATAGTACAGAGTTGAGTAGCTTTTTATATCTTAATATTAACCCACTGAGTGCTGGGACTTGGACCTTAAACATAACAGGTAATGTACCTGGTCTATCTAGTCAAAATATAGGTAGTGGAAATATTGGTGTTGGGAATGTTGGGTACGGTAACGTTGGAGATGCTTCAACGAACTATTTAACAGGAGCTTACACATTTACGGTACTACCATCAACTAATGATGTTGAAGTATATAAAATAAACGAAGATATAGACTACTCCCAAACAATAAAGAGTTACAGATTTCAATCCTTCCTACATGAATACGATGGTTTGTTCGATGGTATTTTTACATCATTCGTTGGAGAGGCAAGCTCAAGCCCAACAGTCTTTGGTAAAACAGTGTTTGAAAAAATAGCTAACTTTGTTATTAATAATAACGATGTCGATTATTGTAATATAGATAACTTACAATCATTTTATGATCTATTTAACGAGGATGTAGATATTGTATTACCAACTCCACCACCAGAACTAAAACGGTTATATGATTTGTTTAGTATAAAAATTACAAAATTGTTAGGAGATTATGAACGTCAGGAACAGAGCTTTAATTCAAACTTTTATACAAGCTCTGCAGATAGTAGAAATATAGACTTTAACAATAAAATAACATCCTCAACATATACTGTTACTGCTTATACTAATTTCGTAGCAAGGCAGCGATTCAATAATGAATTTAGTCTAGTTAGACCTCAAAACGTTTGTAGTAAATCTGTATCGGGTGCTAATACAGATACATTATCTACATACCCATTATCTGCTTATAATGAATATAGTAACTGGGGCTGGTCGTTAGATACTTCAGTATCAGGAGCAAGTGGTCTAGATGGGTTCTATGATTTCTATCCATATACTACATATGCTACAACATCCTCAAATGAAAATATTAAAAATAGTATTATAGATTTTAATAACCAGTACACAACTGTTACCCGAAGTACTTCTTCCCTAAGTGCTAGCTGGGATAATACAGGTGGGGTGATATATAAAAATTTAGATTATCAAATAAGAAAGGGCCTTAGTATATGACAATAGATTTAAATACAACTAACCCATTATCGTTTCTCGAATGGAAAGCCTATTATGAAGATATTTCTGACTCCTCTGAATTATCAATAAGGTATAATAATTATCTCGTTGAATGGAAAGATCAAAAACAAGCTAATGCGAATACTAATACCGATTATGCAAAAAGTATTTATATTCAATTTATAAACAATTTAAATTTATCTTCTCTCGATAAAAATGTATCTAGGTTTATCGAGAGACTTGATACAGATGATATATATGAGTTAGAACTATCTGTTCATTATTTTGCTGAGATAATTCAATCTCAGTTAAAGACTGTTCGAGATTTACGAGAAGAGGTTAAATTCTCTACAACAAAAAATAAACTAAAAACATCTAAACTAGGTCTACAAAAATATATAAAAAATTATATTGCTAGATTATTAAACAGTGATGAATTTATAAAAGAAAACACTAATACAAATATTAGCGATATTAATATCCAAAAGATNGCGAATAGTATTTCTGTTAACTTTAAAAACTATATTTCAGATGAGTTTGTGTATAATATACACGCTGTAGATAAAGACTTAATTTTAAATATTCCCAAAAAGGTTCTTAATGAAGTACCTAATGTATTACAATTAATTTCAATAAACAAAAACGGAAAACAATTAAAAGTTCAAACTAATAATATATCAACCCCTAATAGTATGTTGAGTATAAATGAACCGTTTTCAAATTTTGAAAGACTGCCTGGTAGATACTTTAGAGGTGAGAATAAAATTATAGACAACTTAAAGTTTTCTCATGAGAAGGGGTTAATAGAAAAATACCTAGCAAATGACTTATATCATTTATCTGGTAATAAACAAAATGCTAAAATTAAACAACTGTTTAATAATACTAATCCAACAAACAATTTAACTCAAAGATATAACCCTAACTTATACAATAGCCCGCTTAGGTGGAAACATGTTGATATTTTTCCATATCAATTATCATTTAAAAATACTGGCACAACAAACTTTTATTCCAACGGATTAACGTTTAATATTAATCTGTCTGCATTTAAAGGTCGGGAGTACGTAGTACCAAACCCGTATAAATATGAACCAGGAGTTAAGGCAGTAGGATATATTAAAAGTAGTATAACCGGAGAGATTCTTCGCAATATAAAAATAAAACAAAGAACCCCGTTAACATTTAAAGCAAAAACTAGCACATACAAGAATGATACTCAAGGNGCTTCTGTAGATGTATATAATAATAAATTACTCCGCAACTACGGGTATCAAAGCCAAGAGAATAGTTTAGATTANTCTGCTACGGGTATAAACANNAGAGAAGATAATATAAGCTTTTGGAATGATGCTCCTGGCCAAATAGATTGGAAGAATACTGACACATATCCGATAAGTGTATTAAATGTTTATCCGGAAAGTTCTCGCCTAGATGACTTGTTAATAACTAACAAGACAGGCATTAAATTACGTAGTGATGTATATGGTAATGAGTTTTACTTTATAAAGCCCGTCTACCCAAAGAGATACGCAGGAACAACCTATATAGAAGCTGAGGACACTACAACATCTGGGTGCACAACAGCGGCTGACTATTATGACGGGTTATATTTTAATCCATTGCTATCTGCTTTATCTGCAGCTGAATATACAGCATCTGGAACTTTGTATTCAAGTGTGACTGGAATGTATGATGAATTTATAATTAGTAACACAACAGCATGTACAGGTGGTAGTGCTGATGCATGGGCTGCTCCATTGACTGACTATGCAGTATATGGAGGAACAGAAAATCAAACTAATACAGCGTTTTCGTGTTCTGATTTACATAGTGTCGCATTATCATGTGGATCAGTTTCTGCAGCATCAGCTATTGATGGTGGACCATTTTTAAATCACCCTGGTACCTCTACAGATTTATTGAAAAGCTATTTTACTGATACAACAGTCCCATATTTTACAATTGATGCAACAGTTATATATTCTAACACAACAACTACATGGGAGTTGTCAACAGTTAATGAGATAACAACCACACCTGTACGATTGTTCGATCAACAATTTATAAGTGCTGGTGAGATTTATGTAAGAAATATATTCACACAAACAGTAGACCCGTTATCGACAGCATTCGTTAACGTCTTTAATAAACATACAACCGGTAATACAAAATCTAATATTCTATCAACAAGCAATATATTAGATTTTGATGTTATTGAAAATACAATTTATATCCAGACATCAGCAGAAACAGTAACAGAATTATATGACTTCGTGAATGGATCATTTAAAACCAATGCTAGTTCGAAATCCATCGTAACGTAGTAAATAATTAAAATGTTTAGCCCTAAACAATCAGATATATTTTACAATGATGAAACAAAGGAAATGTTTGTTTGTAAGGTAAGCGCGATCTCTGCTGATAGGTGCGATGGTACTAGTGAGCTTGTATATGGGGCGGTTCCTTTAGTATATAAAATCGATAAAAATACAAATTATAAAAGTAGAGTATATCCTAGAGATATAGATTCCTTTAGTTTAAGCGCTAATTCAGATTTATTTTCTTTAACACCTAATTGCCCTGAAGGTACCAATTTTAATTCGATTACAAAACCTCTTATTAATTATAATAAAGATACGTCGAGATATTCAGTTACATTTTTAGGTAGATACAGCAATGACACAGACGGATTAGGTCTGAATAATTATATTTTTCAAGATATAAATTCTTACTTTTATTTATTAGATGCAAATATATACATACCTAAAGCTAAATTTACTGATGATCAATTTACATTTGAATCTGGACATTTAAATTCTGATTTATATGTTGTTGGTAATACTGTAAGGAATGATAAGCCGTCATGGTTTAATCCAGCAAATGTAGAAGTAGAGAGATCAACTGACTATAAAATTGCCCCTATGCATGTACAAGCAACAAGTAGTTTAGGTTTTAATTTAGCATTAGGTAATACAAATGTAGAAATAGATTCTGTCTCTGGCAATGTTGCTTTCCCTTTCATGTATAGTGGAGGTTTTATAACTTATAACCCAAAGTATGTAGCTTATGATCCTGAATATACTATAAGAGTAGATTTTAGAGCAAGATCATTTACTGTACCGGCTCCAACAGCTTATGGTAGCTCTCAATCAGTTGGAGCTAGCGCAACAAGATGGATACAACAATGGGCAACCCCTAGCCCTGGGGAAGGGTTTTGTGTTTCGTTTTTTAAGAACCCTCCTAAAAACTCTTATGTAATCCCTAACGGCGTTGGCTCAACATTAGGGTATGCTAAGGCTAGTTTCAGTCCAAACGAGGTCGCTGGTACTGCTCAGGCAACAGATGGTCTATATATTCATAATAACTGGAGCCCGAATACTGGGACAACTATAAAACCTATGTATACCGGTAACGTTGGTAATGTTGGTAATATAGGGAGTTTTGGTCTAGCAGAAAGTTTTCTTGGTATTGGATTTGATATTGGTGGGAAACTTCGCCACCACATCAGAAGAAAAGACTGGAGCATATGCAGACAATAAAACATTTACAGCTAAAACATGTTCTATTGGTATAAGAGGGAGCTCGTATCATGAGACTAAAGCTTTAACTTCCTTTAAAATGGATACAGTAGCTGCTTCAGCTGTTCCAATGCATACATCAGCTGCTAATGCTGACTTTGTAGATTATAGAATTGATTTATCAAACAAAGGAACAAAAGTTACCCTATATAATAAACTTACGAGCGCTACAGATTACAACACTATAACAGAATTACGGTTGAATAAAATCGGTGGGGGTAATATAGGGGAATATTCTCCATGGGAAGGATTAAGATCTGCAGATCAAATTAAAAATAAAGAATGGCCACTATTAAACGTAGGGTTATCCTTTACCACTAGTGATAAAGCAAGTAGATTTGAATTACATAAGTTTGAAGTTACTGGTGTTAAAGTAACTAACCCATGGGAAGTAAAGCTCGAGAAGAAAACTGAAGCAGCAAAGAGAATAGATTACTTACAAGAGTCCTCTAAAAACTTACGGAAGAAATTACTTAATGTAGAATCTGATGATCTAGTTGATGTAGAGATGGTTGTACCGGCGAAGAATATAATAGCTAATGCAATTAACGAGGAAACAAATAGACCTCAAATTTCCCTGTGTGATGGGAGTGATCCTGAGGTTATCGAAGATGATGTAGATATTAAAATTACTGGTATAAGACCGGAACAAGTTGACAAAGCTATAGAAGTCGGAGCGAGTGGGTATTTACCTAAAATACCAGGAGGGGTAACTACTATTAAACATGTTGGAAAGAATATTAATACCGATACTGTTATAGCAGCAGAAGCAGAACCTATAGTAGCAGAAGCAGAACCTAGGGAAACTGATTTTAATAAAGGATGGAAGCACGAACTCATGTGTGTGTATAAGGGTAATCCTAGCGTAAACAAAAGTAATTTCCCGACGTTTGCCTCGCGATCGCTTCAGGATGGTATGATTTTATTAGGGCGAGCCACGACTGACACTAAAGGTAAACGAGAAGCAGATTGGTATGCTAATCATGTTTATATGGTAATGTATAAAGGAGCTAGTCTAGATAAAATAGAATATGGTATAATATACCGGGCTTGGGATTTATATAGAGTAAATTTTACCGGGGGCACGCGCCCCGCCGGAGAAGGAAATATGCCATATGAATCTATATCTAGAGAAAGATTACTTACAAAAATTAAAAATGTAGATAACACTAAAACATTGGAGCAATCAATAATTACCGATTGGCAAAATAGTGGTCTTGATTTAAAGAGTGGTCAAATATGGCTGATTGATAATTTTAATCCTAGTGGGTTTGATAAACAGCCTCACCCAACTGCTGAACTAAAAATAATCGGTTCCGAAGTTACGAGCGCTGATGCGTTTATAGGGGAACAAGAAAGAGATGATAACGAATCTGCACGATATCAATTAAGTAACCCAACATTCGTAATAGCTCCCACTGATGGTTCCCTTAACTGTCTTGCACCGGATGAGGGTGGAGGAGGTACAAGCACCGGGAGCAATCCAGTTATCAAAGGAAAAGGTAACGCACCATTAAAAATAGACTAGATATGAATACGTTTACATATACAGTAACAGCAACACCGGCAGCAATAGCAGGTACTAAGACTAAGTCTCAGGCGCTGACTGGTACTACTGATGTTACGTTTTCATTAGCTGGTCTATCTGCTTACGATGCTCATGTCTCCAATTCTTATAGAATGAATAAAGTTGTTGTTGATTTTGATGATGGAGAGGAATTAGTTATAACAAGACCATTATCTGGAACTGAAATACCGTCTTTAACTGGTAATACATTTAAACATGTAATACAAACTGAGATTGTTGATCAAGCTAAGAGACATGTATATTTTACAATTTATAGAGACGACATGCTCGTAGATGTTGTAGACTTAAAGTTTACAATGTTTCAACCACCCATTACTACATACGAAGATATTAACTTACTTAAAACAGACTATTTTAATAATGATGATGACGATGAGAAAATGTTGTTGACCTTTATTAATAAGAACCCAGAAGTATTAGGTATAAGTTTATTAGATTTAGATATACCAAAGGAAGCTTCCTTTGACCCGTCAATTACACAAAGTCAGGGAGTAAGTGCAAATGCATTTAATGTAGGGTTTACAACTGAATATATACAAACACATTCATCTAATTCTAATACAGGTGGTGCTATTCAAGTTAACTTAGGTAACAATCTCAACGCAATGGGGTTACCGAAAGAAAATGGTAAGGTGTCTTTCAAATGGAGAACAAGAGCTGCAGAAACTTTACAGAGTGGAAATACCAATGCAGTAATAAACTTACCTAACAACCCAACATTATTTTATATACCATTAACTGCCAATTCTGGATTCGTACACTTAAGCGGGTTCTTAACATGGAATTGTAACGATTTATTAAAAGATATAGATTTAAGTACAAAAACAATAACAGTACCATTACTTGATATTACTGGTACTAAAACCACCTTTAATTTATCAAACTATTACTTTACTAATGTAAACGTTGGAGTAGGGACGTCAATGACAGGTCTTACCTCTGGTGGATACTTTTATGTAGATTTATACGATGTTACAGGATGTGACACATTATCAACAACAACTAGTACAATTACAGCGTTCGTAAATTACTAATACAATTAAATAATTATATGGCCATAGAAGATGAAATTATTAATATTACCGATATTGATGTAGGTACGGAAATATTAAACAACGATAAGCTGATTATCGAGACTAATAATGGTACTAAGCTACTAGCTTTTAAAGATCTAGTTATTGGTGAAGATAACATTACATTTAAAGACAAATTAGTTCAAGGCGCTGATGCGACAGGTCAATCATCAACTGTTACATCTGTCGTAACTGGATATGATATATTAACATCAGATACTACTGCAGGCCATTTAATAAAGTATGCCGATATTAGTGGTACTGTTGAATTAGGTAAATTTAATTATAGGGCAGTGTCAGAGTTTGCAGCTATGTCTGCTACAATTACTCAAAATAATTCTGAAATAGATACTCTTAAAAAGAACCTTGCAATAATAACTAGCTTATTAAAGAGCACAGATTCAGCTGCTTTAAATGCTGTAGCAGTAACTACAAAAGCAGTTAACTTTATGGTATCTAATGTCGGTGAAACCATACCTAGCGATGGTGGTATGGGGTTTGATTTTGTAGATTTAGATCCTACTGTTACTAACTCTGCAGTTGTATTTACCAAGGGCGATAAGTTTTCGATAACATACCCTACTGATGACTCTTTTACTGCTTCTTGGATTAACTTTTCTCTAGATGCGATTATTGACTCCAAGGACCCAGATGCTTACTTATTTGTTAATAGCACTAACAAGGCAACAGCTATAGTAGAGCAAGCCACGCTCAGACGACACGAGCGAAGAATATCGTTCACGAAAGCTGTATATATTAAACCAGGAGATACAGTGACTATTTCCGTTAACAAAGCTAGAATAAAGAAAGGTGCAACATTCTCTGGCAGCATATTTGGATAAAAAAACGTAAATGAAAGTTAATTCTATTACTACAGACAGTGTTGTTCCGGTTGAGTATAGTCATACTCATGATAGCAAAATATTGTTCCGTAAATATAGAGAGAATTTCGATTTCGGACTAACAGTAGATCAATACTATTTTAATAAAGACGCTAAAGATAAAAAAACTAATTATAACACCCAATACACTCTTACTGATCTACAACCATTATCTACAATAGCTGAAATAGATATTCCATTTACCGAAGAGTCAGTAAATGTATTTTCTTCTACTATACAGCATGACGGTAAATATTTAAAAACTGATTATAGTTGGATAGGTAGTATGGGAGATGGAAATATCGCAACTGGACAAGTATCATCTATCTCATCCCAATTTGTTGCTTCAAGTGAGTTTAGTAATTTAAGTAGTCAATTTTTGTTTACATTTACCTTAACTAGTGT
>JGI24006J15134_10001671_pt1 | contig 12591 bp, 10 predicted proteins | sample LinPmetageLP53_FD_15134 | JGI IMG/M metagenome (IMG submission 15134) | reverse complement strand
GCAGCTCTGTTTAAATCTATATCAAACAAATCATCAATTTCTTGTTGAGATAAAGTTACACCTTCTTTGTATCTTTCTTTTTCATGTGGTTGTACAAGGTGGCCTATGCCAATGGTAGCCTTACCTAGGCTGTCCAAATAGACAGTTTCAACACACCCTTCATGGGCACGTACTCTGTCCTTAAAAATTTTTGTGAGTTCGATCAAGACGAAATAATTCCATCATATATTTTATCAGCATTTGTTTGAAGATATTTTAAATATTGATCTGATACCTTTGGGTTATTTTCTTGTTTAATTATCGCTTTACCTAAGTCTTTAACTTCCTCTGGTTCAATAGTATAACCTACTTTTTTTACTAACTCAGATAAATAACTATCATAGGTCTCTTCATTATCTGATCTAGGAGCATAGATATCTAAAAAGCTTTTTGTGCTTCTACCATCTCCTACTATTTCTGAAACTCTATTAAAACCTTCTTTTAACCCAGTCTCTACGTCTTTAAAACTTGCAAATCTTTGATCGTCTTCTCCTCCGTATCCAGGTGTTGCTCCATCTTGATTTGCAAATTCTAAATTAAAAGCGTTATTATAAGGAGTAATAGAATTAGAACTTATTAAATCACCATACTTAGAAACATTACTTGGCTCGCTCTGTAATACTTTTATATTTTTAAGAGCCTCTTCATTAGACATTCCTCCGGACCCTGTGTAATAATCATAGAACTCTCTGCCATTCTCTGTTAAATCCTCTACAGTAGTGTCTCCTAAAATTAAACCCATATCAGATAAATTTAATGTTTCGGGACTGAATGTTTCAGTGAGTGCTATACCTGTTGGTATTTTGTCGAAAAGATTTAAAAAAGCGAAAGGGCTTATTTCACTTTTAGAGTCATCAACTAAACTTGTTATACCAGTAGGAATTCTAGAATTAAAATTATCTTTAGTGTCTATAGCGCTTTGACCTGTTCCACCAGTATTTAATACATTATCTGAAAATGTCTGATCTATCAAATCAGAATCGTTAATTACTTCTTGTTGTTCTGAAGGATAAGTATCTCCAGTCGCTGCATATCTAGGTCTATTAGATACTACTGTAGGAATTCTAGAATTAAAATTATCTTCAGTATCCATATAGCTTTGACCTGTTCCTGTAAATTGATCACGATTAATCTGTGAAGTATTTGAATTATCTTGTAGAACACTTATGTTTAATAAGTCTTCGAATTGTTTTCTGTCTGCTTCTATTTTTTCATTAAGAGTTTCTAATTTCTCTATGTCATCTTCTTTTTCTCTAAGATCTTTAATCTCTTTATCTTCTTGCATAAATTTATATTTATCAGGGTTCATAAATATTTGTTGCTGAACATCATTTAATGCTCCTAGTCCTTCTTTAAAAAAATCTACGGTGCCTGAAAACAAAGGTTTAATTTTGCCTGCCAAATCATTAGTAGCTCCTAATGCAGCTTTAGCTACAGTTGTTAAAGGACTTAAGATACCTTGCTCTATCAGACCTGGAGTATTTCGCATGGATATAGGAGAGTAGCCTTGACCAGAGTTGTCATAATTTATTGAGTTGTAACCTTTAAAAGCTCTTCCAGCGTCGCCCATTACTTGTGAAAAAGTAGGTCTGGATGCAGTGAAGCTTCTAAAAGATCCATCTGAATTAAAATCGTTAGGAGTGTAGGCTCTACCACTTCCGTCGCTAAAAGCTCCTAGCCCATCTGCAATTTTTACAGGTCTTCTGTACTTTGATCCTAGTTCGTCAATCTCTTGACCTATATCTGTAAAGGAAGCACCTTGATCTTTATCTCTACCAGAAAATTCATTAAAATCTCTTTTGGCTTGTTGAACTTTTTCTATGTCTTTTCGTGTAAAGGATGCTAAGCCAGTGTTGCCAGCCATAGCCATAGATTGACCTGGCCCCATACCGTATTTTTTTTTATCTTCTTCAGCCATTTTTATACATTACCTTAACTTTATGAATCATTCAAGATTTCTGTCTCAATTCCAGATATATCTAAAATATCATTATAAGCTGCGCTTCCCTTAGGAATAATACCAGCTCCTCCTACAACTACAGGATTACTAGGAGTAGGATTAAGACCAGCAGTGGTCACTGTGCCACTAGAATAAGGCCCTGGCTCTATAAGAGTTTCTTTTTGATAGTACTCTTCCGGTATACTAAAGCTTTGATCAAAGTCACCATCATTAATATCTATACTCATGTTGTTCTTTCTTATTTTCATAATTTCTTTAAAAGCATTAATAAAAGGATTCTCTATATTTCTACCTGTTTCTTCTCTAAGTTCTCTAAAATTAGTATTAAATATCTGTCTTACTCCTGGTCCAGGGGTGTAAGGCAAATATCTTCCTGATACAACAGCTCCTCTTTCTTTTGCAGTAAGTCTATTCATTTCTTTTAAAATTTTTCCTCTAGGAGCTCCTAGTTGCTCTGCCGCTTTAAATGCATTATGCATTTGTTTAAATGCCTGAAATCTTACTCTTTCTGCCTTAACATATTGTTGAATAATTTCTGCCGAAGAAACTAATCCACCTCTTGCTATATCTGCTACAAAAGAAGCTCTAGCACTATTAAGTTGTTTATTAAAATCAGTTACAATGAAAGGCATTGCCTTAATAGGATCAGCTTCGATAGCTCTAAACCCAAAAATTCCCGCAGCCTCATCTCCTAAATCAAATGTCTGTCCGTACCTATCTGGTGTTTTCTCTCCAATAGAATCAAATAACCTACCAATAGCATTAACTGAACCAGGTTCAAATGTTTCTATAATATGCATAGTTCCTTTTTGTAATTTTTCTCCAACACTGTCTCCCTCTCTAAAGACTTGTCTACCGGATCTTGAACGACCATTTCTTAATACAATGTCAGCGAATGCTTCAAAGAAAATAGATTCAGAAACAAAAGGTTTAGATAATTCATACATACTAGCTATTCCAGCATCGAGTAAATATTTATTTAAACTTTCTCCTGTCTGTTCTCCTTTAGAGGCTTCATTTAAAACAGTTGTAACTGGTCTAATCAAAGTGTCGTAAGGAAAGATATAACTTAAATCAACGTATTTTACTTTTCCTGTTTCTTCATCTCTACTAATAGGCATCAGCAATCCATTTTGAGACCAAGAGGGAACAAACTTACGAAGAGCTTTCATATCGTCATCATTCATGTTTGCTAAACCTTTACCCATAGTAACTAATCCCGCTGGAACAATCGCCGCTGTTGTAGCCACACCAGCTAATCGTTTCATACCTGTTTGTCTAAAAGCCGGAACTTGAATTTCTCGTAGTCCTCTTTGAATAGTATTATATCCTGTTCTTAAAATTTCAGCAGGGAACGCAATAAAAGTTCCAAGAGGAAGCCGTCTTAAAGTTTTAATAAATTCTCCCACGTATTCGTAGTTTGGAATATTATTTTTTGTAATATGCGCTGCCATATTTTCTTGAAAAGTTTCAAGTAGTTGAGGACCAGTGAGCCGTGGTCCATTACCCATAGTTAAATATTTTCCGTCAGTACTTATGTCTACTACTCTTTTAAATATAGGATCGTCAGGTTTTACTTTTCTACCAAGAAGCTTGCTGTAAGCTGATAAATTTTTAGGATCAAAAATATTCTTTTCATCAATCCCCATCTTAATAAAACTATCTTTCATTTGATCAAGCTCTACTTCAAAGTTAAAATTTTTCCATAAGTTATCTTCAGCTAAATAAGCATTTCTAGCACCTTTAGATAGTTTCGCTGCTCTATTTAATAACTTATCCATAAAGCCATTAAAGTTGCTATTGTAGATATCTGTCCCTACTTCTTTTGCTAAAGCGTCTATGTCCCCCGCAACAGCAGAGGTTCCATTAATTCCTAATCTTTGATTACGAAGTTGTCTTATTTGAGAGACTTGATCTTTACCTGTTATATCTTTAAGAGCTCGTGAAAAATATTTCATAGTTCTTCTTGGATCTTGAAAAAGAATATTACCATTCATGGTTGTAAAAAGTGTGGCAGATATAATATTTCTTACATGAGTAAAAGGAGAATAAATAGTTTTAGCTTGTTGTGAAATACTTTTTGGAACAAGTACCATCCACTTATATAAATTAGTTAAAGCACCTTGCGATAGCGCTCTATTTGTACTTTCTAATGCATCTGCTACTCCTCTAAGAGCATATTTACCATTAAGAATACTAGGAAGTTCTTGTTGGCCAGCACCCGCTGTTGTTTTTATTTGTACAATATCATCTGGTCCATAAGCAATATCTTTCATTTTAGGATCAATACGAGATTGCCTTTCTAACATGTCCATTGCTTCCTCTCTGTTATTAAAAAACATAGTATTTTTAGTAGCTCCTCCTGTTCCAGGAATAACTTTATTTGAAGCAGCAAATAAATTTTCATGAGTTCTAAGTTGAGTAATAAGTTCTTCTTGTTTAGATAAAGTATTAGCAATGTTATAAAAAGGATCATCTATCTCTCCTAGTAATTCTCTGATCACAGGACTGTTTATTGTTCTTTTTGTAAGAATAGCTTCATCAATATCTAAGTGCTCTGTTAGCCTGTCAAAAGTTTTATTTTTGTTACTTCTTAAAGCAGCTTTCAAGGCTCCATCAATTACATCACTTTCTTGAAGAGTAGCCCCCCGGCTTCTAAGAATATTATCCACGGCTTTTTCTGCTAAACTTTCACTTTTGTTAAAATAAAAATCGTTTGTTAGTCTATAAACTTCTTTGTCTATTTCTTTTTGTTTGGCAATATTATAAGCCCTATCAACTTCACGAGCTCGCAATCCTTTATTTTCTTTTATAAAATTTTGTTTCTTTAATTTATTTTCAACTGTTTTTATAGCAGTGTCTAAAGTGTCAGGAGAGTTTCTAAAAGCTTGTTCAAACGCTCTTCTAAAAACTTCTTGCGATCTTGCAATTACTTCTGCTGCTGGTTTAAATTCTGAATTTTTAAAAATAGCACTTAAAGGATTTTTACTACCAGTTTTAAATAACTGATACTCTCTGTTAACATACTTGCCTAAATTGCTAGTTAAAGTTTCATCTAAGTTTAATAAGTTTTTTTCTAACTTTAATATATCATCACTTATTTCCCCTACGTTTTGTATTTTAAATTCTTTAATTTGTTCTTTCAAAGGCTTGATAAGATTTTCTGTAAGATCAATAGAATTTTGATCTACTTGAAAACGAGCTCTTAATATTTTTTCATCAAAAGAATTTATCTGAGCGTCACTATATTTAAGATTATCTTTTAAATAATTATTAAGTTCTTTTCTAGCTTTAAAAGCTTGATTAGGTGTTTTTTTAATTGTTCCATCAGGTAACTTAACAGTATTAAATTCAGGTGTTCTATAAATTGTTCTTGGATCAGGTGTTTTTTTAATTTCTTTACCGGCGATAAATTTCTTTGTGTCAAATTCTCCAAAATTAGAAAAACGATTATTAATAAGTTTTGTAAGTTTAGTAACAACTTCTTTTTTTTCTCCACCATTTTGTTTTACAATATCCTTAGCTAATTGTTCTGTAGTGTTGCCTAAATCTCCTATTATTTGCTCACTGTTTTTACCAAATGCAGCTAAAGCACTGCTGCCATCTTTCCAAATTTCAAAAAACTTTCCACCTAAAGCTCCTTGAGAACTTAAACTATTTACAATTTTACCTATCTTAGATTGAATAGGACTTTTATCCAACTGCCTAGCAATAGGGGAAGCCTTGATTGCTTTACCTACTCCAGTAACAGTGGCGCCTAAAGCTCCACCAATTACTCCACTCTCAACACCAAATTTAAAACGATTTGTAAATCTTCTATAAGCTTCATCTCTACCACCAAGTCCTTCTGTTCTATCTGTTACAGTAGGTCCTCCAATAACATCTCCAATTGTTCCTAAGCTTTCATCAAAAGCTATTGTCTCACCAACAGTTGATCCTAATAAACCAGATCCACCAACTTTTAATTTGTCTAGTAAATCATCTCGTAAAGAAAATCTACTAAAGTCTTCCCCTTTTCGAGCGGGAACTCTTCTCTGTCCCTTTGCAATAGGACCAATAAAATTCTTATCAGCATAGGTTCCAGCTCTTTTAGCTTTAATTCCTTTTCGAGCAAGTTGTGAACCAATTCTGTAACCAGCTACTCCCGGAATACCTAATTGAATTAAACCTTCTGTTATTTTTCCTGTTAAACTTTTTTCTGCAATTTCTTCAAAAGGATTTATAGTATCAAAAAACTCATCTACTGATGCAGCGGTGTCTGTGTCTAAACCTAAATCAACTAACTCTGCTCCTAGTGAAACAAAACCTTCAGGTATTTTTAAAGCTCCTGAAGCTACTCCAGCAAAAAATGATGTAAAAAAATTTGGATCTTTTTCTTCTTCTTTATCTTTATCTAAAAAACTTTGTATTTTAGTTTTTGCTTCTGTAGGGGAAAGACCATCTTTTAAATCGTATCGTTGCCCTTGGTATTCATAAATAGGCATAAGATCTCCTAATCCAATTTAATAACTGCTGTATCTGTAGTTTCTTCTGTAGTTTCTTCTGTATCTTTTTTCTCTTTTGCAAGGTCTTCCTTTGTCTTATACATAGGCGATCCAAATTCCTGTCTGATCGCCTCATTAGCTTTAGTTCTTGCGTCATCACCAGCTCCTAGTTCTGCTTCATAAAATCTTAAATATTCTTGAAATCTTTCACTTCTTATTTCAGAGATGGTCTTGCCTGATTTTTGTGCATAGATTTCTGTAGCTTCAGCTGCCGCCACTTCTCTACTTACACCTTTATTTCTCATAATATCATTTACTAATGTACCAAAACTTCCTGGCTTTAGAGATTGTGCTCGTTCATCCTCAGAAGATTTAATAGCAGCTAAACCAATAGCATTTTCATCTTGTTGCGCTTGCCTACCTAACGCTGCAAAAGCTGCAAGAGGATCTTTAGCTGAGTTAGCTACCTTCGCTGCAAAGTTAGCTCCTTGAGCGGATGCCAAGTTTAAACCAAACTGAGCAAGCTGCATATATCCTTGCATAGCTAATTGTTTTTTAGGATCTCCTAACATACTTTTATAAAGTTCAGATCGTTCTTTAACCATATTTTCTAAAGACGTTAAGTTATCTCTATTTGAAGGATTATTTAATCCTCCTCCGTTTTCTGTATTTTTATCTGTATCTATATTCGGTGCATCTGTAGTAGTTGTTTCTTCAGTAGTAGTTGTTTCTTCTTCAACAATACTTCCTCCTTCCTTAATTTCTTCAAGCTTTTTACTATTTTTTTCAAGCTCTTCTTTTTTCTTTTCTAAATTTTCTTCGTCTTTACTTGTGTCATACCCTCCTTCTTTTTTTATTCTAATTGACTCTTCAATAATTTTTACTTCTTTTTGATTTTTAAAAACTTCTCCTTGTTTATTAGCTTCAGGAAATTCTTCAACTCTTTCAATAGCTTTTTCTTGAACTTCAAGAGCGGGATATGTAGGTTTTCTTCTTCCTGTTTCATGATCTAGATTCGGATCTCCCCCGTGCTTTAATTTTACAGGTCCACCTTGGGCATACCCCATCATGTTTTCACTAGCCATGCCTTCTTCCATAGGTTCTGTTACTTGTTTCGTGTAAGCATTTCTGTAAACTTCATATAAGGTATTTTCTAATTGTTTGTTTCCTGTTCTTTGAGCTTCTTTAAGTTCTTCAATTAAACCAGACTCTTTCATAAGATTAATAAAATTATTAACCAACATACTTTCTCCAGTTTGAAGATTTACTGGATCTGCCATATTTTCCATTGGAGGAACTTGAGGTAATAAATCTTTAGGATCTGTTGGTCCACCATTAGCCATACGTCTTTGCATTAAATAATCATAAGGTGCTACAACTCCACCATTAGCAAAAGCTTGAATGCCATGCATCTTAAGTTCGTTCTTACTTAACTTACGTCTAAAAAGAGGTCTATTTAAAATACTCATTATCCAACTAACCTTGAAAGGCCTCCACTAGCTCCTAGAGCTCCAAGACCAGCAATACCTAAACCAGCAATCTGCTGAAAGGTAGATGGGTCTGGTGCTTGTGTGTAACTAATTTGTGATGAAGGAACTCCTCTTAATATATCAGAAGCAAAAGAAGCTCTCTCAAACGGTTCTTTTTGTTGAGCAATATTTGTTCTTCTTGCAGCATCAATTTCAGCTTGACCTTGTTGTTGTTGCATACTTCCAATACCGAGAAGTCTATCAATATCTACTCCAGCCATAGCCTGAGTTTGCTGTCCAAGACCGGTTTGAGCTTGAGCTCCAGCTAGTTGCTGTTGTCCAAGTGAACCTAGAGTAGAAGCTGTTGATTGTTGAGCTTGCTGTGCTTGTAAATAGTTTCTAGATAAGTCTTCAAAAATTCTTTGCGATTTTACTTGAAGTAAATTTCTTGCATCTTCTGCTTCACGAACACCAAACCTACCTCCACCAAAAGCTCCAGCAGCTAAAGCATCAGAGGCTGTTGATTGAGCCTGTATGTCCGCTTGTCTTTGAAGTTCTGTTAGTGCGGCTTGTGTTACATTACTAGAATAAGGATCCATAAAAGTAGAAATGTTACTTGGATCTAAAGTAGACACAGCGTTAGCCGTAGTGGCAATACCGGTAGAAACTGTATTCGCTGCATCTTGTAAAAAAGGTTGATAAGCACCTATACCTGATGAGGATAAATTCGCTGCTTGTTGTTGTTCCCCCGTTAATTTAGCAACTTCATATGCCGGAATAGTTGTAGATGTATTAGCTAAACCTTGTATCGCTGCTTGATAATTAGCGTCTCCTTCTTGACCTATTCCAGGTGCACCAAATACTGTTGCTAATAACTGTTCTGCTCTGTCCTCAATAAAGGGAGCTTGTCTATTATATACTGTTTGTTCTGCCATTATGCTACCGCTCTCTTCTCTAAATTTTTCATCATACCTTGCATTACCTTCGCACCTTTTCTACGTTGTTCTATCTTATCACCTTTGTCTGCTCCATTCAATGCTCCAAGTCCTCTAACCGCAGCTGAAGTCATTACAAATTCACCGTCACTTAACATAGCTGGAATATCATCAGACTTTTCTGTGCCTGGACCTTCTACTAATTTTTCTTTACGAGGAAAGTTTACGTCACCACCCTCTGCTAAAGTTGGAGCAGCAGCTCCATATCTTCCTAATGTTTTATCATAATAGGTTACTTGGGCGGGGTCAGTGTTCAGTGAGCCACGGCTACCTGGAGTAGGAGGAGCAGTCATAGTGCTTTCTTCCTCGTCTTCCATTGAAGATCCTAGAGCTCCTAGAGCTCCAAGACCTAGAGCTCCAGTTAATAATTTATTATCTTTTACAAAGTTACCTACGCCACTTAAAAAACTTGGAGTGTTTGCAGAGGCGGCAGCTTCAGATGCTTTAAGCGCACTAGCTCCGCTGAATCCTCCAGGAGCGTTTGCTATCCCAGCTAATCCTTGAGCAGCTGTTTGAGCTCCAAGTTTACCAAAACTCATTCCAGCGCCCTTCATTGCCATTCCACCTAAACTTCCAATTCCATAACCAAGCATAGCGTTAGTTGCAATATCACTTGCACTACCACCTTGAACAGCTGTTCCTAATCCAGCGCCAATTGATGCTCCCATAGGTCCACCAAAAAAACCACCAGCTATGCCTCCAATAATGGGTGCTGCTTTTTTAATTGATTTAATAATGGATTTAAACATATTTTAATCTGGCATTTCACTTCCAGTTAAAAGTCTTGGAGCAATAATTACAACATCTCGTTTGATATCATTAATAGTTGTTGCTGTATTAGCATCTCCTATATCTGCTTCCACTTCTTCTTCACTATTGTATTCAGCGCCTGTTAAAGTGTTAGTAATGATGGTTTCTGTTTTAGCGCTATAGACAGGAACTTCTTTACCATTTACTGTGTCATATCGGAGAATCTTCTCCTCTTCTATAATCTTTGCCATTAGATAGTTTTATAATTGATTTTGATATAAATCAATATAAGATTGACACCAAATAACCTTATGAATCAAAGAAATTACACTTAGGAGATTACAGATATGATAGAAGCAGAAAAGCTTAAAGAAAACAATATTAAATTACTTGTGGGTATGCCTATGTACGGAGGAATGCTTAGTGAAGCTACTTTCCACGGCATGATGCAACTGCAATTTTGGGCAGGAGCTAGAGGAGTTAAACTTAAAGTCCAGACAATGGGCAATGAGTCATTGATAACTAGAGCTAGAAATACTTTAGTTTCTATGATGTTTGATGACACAGAATTTAACGCTACTCATTTGCTTTTTATTGACGCAGACATAGGATTCGAACCTATGAATGTTGAGAGATTATTACAATCAGAAAAAGATGTGTGTTGTGGTATTTATCCTAGAAAAGCTATTCATTGGAATCAAACAATACAAGCACTAAAAGAAAAACCAGATATTACAGAAGAAGAACTTATGGCTAAATCTTTAGGATACAATTTAAACTTTGATGAAAATAAAGGTATTAGATTACATGACGGCTATTGTCAGGTTAATGAAGCGGCAACAGGTATGATGTGTGTAAAGAGAGAAGTCTTAGAAAAAATGATGAAGGCCTTTCCTAAAAGAAAATATAGAACTGATCAAATTATTAATGGAAAGAGTTATGCTTCTAATCATTGTTATAACTTGTTTGACGTAGGAAAATTTAATGAAGAAGTAGAAGACAGATATCTCTCTGAAGATTATTATTTTTCTAGACTTTGGTCTTCTCTTGGTGGAGAAATTTGGGCAGACGTTTCTCAACCTTTAATTCATTTTGGTAATATGGCGTTTAAAGGACATGTTGGAACTATCTTTAAAAAGTTAGAGGGAGAAGAACTAAAAGAATATCAAGAAAAAGAAAAGAAAAAGTATGAAAATTAGTAAGGGAAAAATAGATAAAGATATTATAGATTCTTCTTTAAAAGTAATACACAGCATGAAAGATTCTATGACTTCAAAAGATTGGAATTGTGATATACGTACTTCAAATAATCTTACTTACAGTATTTTAAATGTTAAAGGTTTATTACCATTGAAATTTAAAATTTACGAAATTATACATTCTCACATGTTGAATTATGATAAATTTTTTGACGGAATGATAAATGGTTCTTGGGTAAATATTTATGAAAAAGATTTTTATCAAGAGTTTCATAATCATAAAGATTCAGTTGCTAAGTGCTTCTCGGGAGTAGCTTATCTTACACCTTTGGCAAGTCCCATAGTATTTGGTATAGACGAAAGTATGGAGATTAAACCTGAAGAGGGAGATGTATTAGTTTTTGAAGATGATCTATTACATAGAGTTTTGCCAAATAAAAGTGATGAATTAAGAATAAGTTTAGCTTTTAATTATCAAAAGTTGATACACTGGGATGGGATTAAAGCTGATCTTTAATTTCAAGAACAGAGATATCTGAACTAAGNGTCGTTGCATCGGCTTGAAGTTTTAAAGCATCTCCAGCAGCNTAAACATAAGGACCATCGAGCTGTTGNGTTGTTCCGTGGGCCACGGTTATATTATTAATTTCTACGTCTGATGATCCATTGTTATGAAATAATTTAACAATGACATTTCCTGAACCCGCACTGTTATGAAGTATAATTGTTTTAACAATAAAAGTGGTGACGGGAATAGGAGGAGTAACCGCTACGTTAGCAACAGGAACTGTAAAAATAGTGTTAACGGCTGTGTCAGGAGCTGTTGATGTAAATCTTCTAAATACGTCTGCCATGTTTTATCCTAAGAACCAAGTTCTTCTTGTACTTTCGTCTTGTGTTTGTCTTGTATAGGAACTGTTCAGTAGTTGAATCAGTTGTTCTAATTGTCTAATAATCTCATAAAAATTACGTGGATCATAATCTTGAGGTGGATCAGGAAATCTTTGTAAAGTTANTTTTGCCATTATCTTCTACCATCGGGTTGAATATCAAATCTAATTGTTCCAAGTCTCCAGGCTGTACCTGTTGTATTAGAAACAATGTTTGCTGTAAACTGCCTGCCACGTCCTCTCAGATCTACTTTATCTGTAGAAGATGTAAAGCTTGAACTTTTAGTTGTAGCTGTTGAATCATTAGGATAATCAAGAAAATTCAAATCCATGTTAAGTGTTCCACTTTGATTTTGAATGTCAGGTATATATCTTCTTACAAAAGCAAAATCTTCTCCTTCAGTGATACCTACAGCTCCTGAAGTTATAAAAGCTGTCATGGCTGCGCCATCAGCGTCATTACCTGTCTCGTGTTGATAAACAACAGAAGCTCCTGAAGTTACTCCTTGAACAACAGATACGTTTCCAGTTGCTGAAGGTAAATATTCTGTCGCAATTGGTATTTGAAATACCTCTCTATCTACCCATGTTGTTCTATCTAAACTTCCTGTCCACCAAGTATTTTCAATGTAATTATAAGTAACCTGTCTATCTATTCTTGTTGCACTTGCAGAGGCATAAAACCAAATAATTTCATTAAATTCATCATTGTGTCCTACATAAGCATTCTCTGAAGCAGTAATACTAATATTACTAAATACAGCTTGTTCTACTGTACAAGGTAATTTTTTAACAGAACCATCAA
>JGI24006J15134_10001665_pt1 | contig 12601 bp, 20 predicted proteins | sample LinPmetageLP53_FD_15134 | JGI IMG/M metagenome (IMG submission 15134) | reverse complement strand
TAAGATAAGATCAACACGGGACCAGTCCGAAGATTTACATTATATATTAAATGTAATTCCGAGAGGCACAAAGCCCAAAAATTCCGGGGCTATTGATGATTCTACAGGGGCCAAAAAAACGACCCTCAAAATCAACATTGGACCCGGTGATAACGGTGAACCCGTTTTAACTATTATGAAACCAGACGAGGATTAATTTCATCTTAGGGGGCATTTAAGGTGCCCCCTGCTAACACTAAAAAAGGGAATATGTATCAAGAAAATGAACAACTAACCAATTATTTTAAGGCTAGTGTTGACGAAATAGAATATCAAACCTTGTCAGTAAATGCTTTTAATGGTCGGACATATTGGCAAAAGCCTCACGGAACTATAAAGGGAGCAAGAGAGCATGCTTTTAGGTACACGAAGAAACCGTCCGATTTTTTTATATATGCAGTTACTGGCAGGGAAATTAAGTTAGTAAAAACCATTAAACATAGGGGAATATGAAAGCCGAAACTAAAATACAAAACCTATTGAATGAATTTTATAAAATCCACACTGACTATGATAGGGACTTAAATAACCCTTCTGTCATGTTTGAAGATGATTTTGACCACGGTCACGCTTTGGGGTGGAAATTAGCAATGGAGAAAGTAATTTTTGAGCTAGAGGAAATTCAAAAGCCAAGCTAGCATGCTGGCATGGTGGGTGGTCCGGCCCCCATCATACCACAAGCAAGACAAAGGCCGGTAACTAACACTACCAAGAGGTCATAGGTAGTATTTAATATTAGCATTTTGCTAATTTAATGTCAACGAAAAAGGTGAATATGAAAAAGCTAAAAAGTAAAGCCGAAACCCAAATTGCAAAAGAATGGGAAGTGCTAGGCAAAATCGGTAGGGCTAAAAACCCCGATAATTTAGGCCGAAGACTAAGGGAAATGGCTACCGATTTAGGTTGGGAAGGAAGGGATATTGTGGCAGGTAATCCCGAAGTCGAGATTGTTCTTCATACTTTAGTTTTAGAAGAACGTCTTGAAATTCTTGAAGGACAACACCAAGACTTGATAGATAATTTAAGGTTCTTTATAGATAAGGAGGAAGCATAGTACCATCCCTTCAAACCCCCATTAGGGTACCCTATATGGTACCCTGAAGGGGTTTTGTGGATGCTGGTAATGGTGCCATCATCATAAGTTAATTCCATTAAAGAGGTTTATTATGGGAAAAAGTACATACCAGAGGAAAACGACTAATCCAAAAATGGAGTGGTCGGAAGAAAGAAAAGCCAAGTGGTCAGCCCAGTGCAAAGAAGCACATGCTAACAAGACTTGGTACAAGCAGAGCAAACGGGCCATTAGTCTGGCCATTTCAAACGGCAAGAAGAAAGCTGTGGAGTTCCAAAACCGTTCTGAGGCAATGAAAAAGTCTTGGAGGAGAAGACAGCAGACGGCTATTTTAAGCCACCCACCTGCCACACTTTCGGAAAACCTTTTAGATTCGGCAGTTCTACCTGCAGAGAAAAGGGTAAATATAAAGCCAAAGCCGAAATCAGACCTGCTAGCATTTGATCTGCCGATTAAAAGTATTGAAAAGATCGAAGCATTTTTTGATCTAATTGAGGAGGAGTTGGGAGTTCGGCCCAGCCTTCAGGAGTTCATCAATAATGCCATTGATGAAAAACTTTCTAAGTTTCGGGGGTCCGTATGAAACCTAGAAAAGATGGCAACTATAATTGGGACTGTCCAAAATGCCAGAAAAGCACGGTTGATTTTCCGGCAATATCCCGAAGGGATAACAGGACAGAGATTTGTTCCCAATGTGGAGTCGATGAGGCAATGGCCGATCATTTTGGGAAATCGGATCAAGACTATCAGGCTCACTTTGATAACTTCTACAACAATGGTGAAAGGACTAGACAAGGCCAAAACTGAAGTCTCAGAACGTCCGTAGGGACAAAAAGCCGGGGTGTTATATCGTGTAGCACCCCTTTAAATCTAACATTAAAGGAGAGTAATGGGAAATGACAAACTGGACGTAGACGAACTGGTCGAAGACTTGACCGAAATATTTGGCAATGACCGTGTTTTTTATATTGATGAGAATACGGATTTTACCAAATTACCTAACCCATTTACCGATAGTATAAAAGGTAAAGCCGAAACCAAAAAGGAGAAACATGGAAATTAAAAAAGGATATAGTCAAGTTAGAGTACAGGCAGAGTTAGCCCAAGAAGTAAAAAACATTCTTCCTGCCTATGAGAAAAAGGTAGGGTTCCAAGTGTCGTTTCAAAAGTTTATTGAAAAGGCTGTCAGAGAATGTGTCAATAGGGAAAAAACTTCTATTGCCCCACCGTTTTAAATAACGGATTATTAATTTATTTAAAAAAAGTTAAAAAAAGGTTTGATGTTTGATTATTTATATAGTATAATAGGCTACTATATTAAAATTGTTCAATAAATTTACGGAGAATCATGGATGATCTCAGACAACAGATTCGGAAGTCTGGAGTAAAGTTGAGGGAAATAGCCGAAATATCAGGTGAATCCCAATCCACAATTTCACGTGTTCTTGACTTGAAACTCAGGGCCAAAATTGAGGATGCAGCAAAAAGTTTAATAGTCACCCGGAATTTTGAGGTGAATACATGGGCCGAAAGATATTCGGACGTTGTTTCAAACATCAAGCCTACCCTACAATGATTTGCAAAGAGTGTGGGGCTGAAATAATAAACCCACCAGAGAAACAACAGAAGAGAAAGAAGTTTTGCTCTACGAACTGTTATCTTGCAAGCATGAAGGAATACCAACATTTCTATTGGCACAGTCATGGGAAATGGGTACCAAGAAATTACAACTGATTTTACTGGCATGCCAGATAAAAAAGTTTGTGAATACTGCGGAAATAAATATTACCCGGCTGGGAACCAATGGACGACCCAAAAGTTTTGCTCGTTATCCTGTAAGGGCAAAAAAAAGTACCACAGGGATAAATCCACAGGAAACGTCAGGTCTTTTAAAGGAGGCTACCCTAGAGGGGTAGTAATACGAAAATGGATAGAAGCACAACGGCAGGACATAGGTACAGTAGGTTGTCATTACTGTCAAAAGAGGGTAACCCCAGACAATTTTGTACTGGACCACAAACTGCCCCTCATGTCATTAACAAGGGAGCAGGTAAAAGAGGAGAGTAATTTAGTCGTATGTTGCAGGGAATGCAACGTTGAAAAAGGTAGTCAAATATCTTATGAAGATTTCTTGGAGAGAAAACAACATGGATGATAAACAAACTGAGGGTAATTTTATATTTTGCTCAAGGGAACTAATAGAGGATAGTAGACTTACCCTGTTACAAATAAAGGTACTGCTGGCATTGTTCAGTTTTAGGAATAAAAACACTCACCTTTGCTTCCCATCCCGTGAGGCAATATCAAAACGAACAGGTATTAGAACCACATCAATATCACGGACCACATCTCAACTGGTTGGGTTGGGTTGGTTGCTTAAATTCTGGGACGTTGATACTAAGAAGTACAACTATAAGATAACTGTACCAGAACTGGGGGGGGTACACGAATCATGTACCATACCTGAATCAGGTACTATGGGGGTACACGAATCAAGTACCTTGGGGGTACACGAATCAGGTACCCATAACTATAAAGGGAACTATAAAGAGAACTTAATACCCTTACCCGAAGAAATTCCAGATTGGCTTGAAGTAGATGTATGGGATCAATTTAAAATCCACAGGAAGCATATAAGAAAGCCGATGTCTAAATATGCAGAAAAGTTAATGCTGAAAAAACTTGGCAAGGCAGAGCAGGATGGTCACGATCCAAACGACCTGCTCAGTAATGCAATATGTGCTGGATGGCAGGGTGTTGTTATACCCGTTAAGGCATTATCAAAATCACTGACTAAGTTCCCAACTGCCGATGAGAGAATAAGGGACGAAAACTCATGGCTTAAACCAGCAATAATTGAAAAGGGAGAGCATGGAAAAAACGAAGGAGCAAGCAATTCTGCTAGCACTGGCAGGGTTCTCAGAGAACTTCCGTAAGGTAACAACTAAAGAGTTATCCGTACTATGGTTTAGCTCATTAAAAGACTTGAGCATGGAGGCTATACTAAAGGGCACAAGGAGGTGCCTGTCCGAATGTGAATTTTACCCCACTATTGCTGTTTTTCTGGAAAAAGCAAAGGGTTCAGAACGTACAGGGCAATGGACTGACGTTCCTCAAATCGAACATGCCAGAACTGGGGTGCCGATGCCAGACAACTTCAAGAATATTATAAAGGACTTGATGAACTCTGCAAAGGCAACCCCCGAACATGGCATGCTTTGTTCCCTCCCTGTGCATGGTGTTTCTGAGCATGGGTTGGAATTTAAGATGACCCGTGATGCTTATGGGAGGGATTACGTTTTTTACAAAAACTAAAAAGGAGGAATATGCTTTCACGAATCAAGGAATATTTTTTATATAACAAGCTGAAAAAAGAATGTCAGGAAAACGAAATTGTTAGAAAAGGACATTGGAGATATTTCAGGAACAACAAACATACTCGTATCACCCCTTGTATTGTTAAGAGGGATAATGAACATATATGAAGATTGTGTGCCCTGCCATATTTGTGGGCACCCTTTTTTACCCTTTTATGACGAGAAAATCTGTGAAGAATGTCAAGAATTTGATGAAATACGAAATCCAGAAGCAGGAACAAATAAATGCAAGACGAACCGAGGCAAAAATAAAATGGATGAGGACAAAAATTAAAGTTTGCATTGTCTGTGATAATAAATTTCCCACTCAGGATTATGAGGATCTGGCATGCTCGTTAGATTGTTACAGGGAGTTGAGAAGGTGGCAAAAATAAATTCCGGGTAAACGACTAAGAAAGGAAAAGTATGACAAAAAGAATACACATCCCAAGGAAAAAGTGTTCAATTTGTAAAATTGAGTTTCAGCCAATTCGATCAAACAGCAATAAGTGTTCACCGAAATGCAGAACAGAGTGGTATCGAATTTCAACTGAAAAACGAGTTAAAGATCAAGTGGAACGGAACAAGAAAAAGCACACTATTAAAAAATGCAGAACTTGTAGCAAAGATTTTATGGGTGCGAAATCACGAATAAATTGTAGCCCCGAATGTTCGACTAGGTACATACAGGAAGGGTTGGGGTTTAGGCATTACTATTTAAAGAATTTAAAAAAGAAGCCTGAACCGATAATCCCATCTTCAACAGAACGTGAAGTAGGGTATGATCTTAAAATTTTAAAGAACGATGAACGCTACAGTGAACGACTATCCATTCATTTGGCAATGGAGAAGTACCGGGACGAGGGAGGTAAAATTACAGTGCTAGCAGCCGAACCCAACCAACCGCTGCCAAGTGTTAATTTTGATAATGGTTGGGACTGGTATGCCACGCATGGTGCTGGCATCTACACCGGGGTTAAGGAATATACCGAGACTCCAGTGCAACAGCAAACTGAAACTAACTACTATGACCTCTAAGGAGATAATATGGCAAATGTAAATAAAGTAATTCTAGTCGGTAGACTGGGGGGTGACCCCGTTGTACGTGAAACAGCAGGGGGATCAGTTGCAAATTTTTCTATTGCAACAAATGAATACTGGACAGATAAGCAGGGGGATAAGGCCGAAAAAACAGAGTGGCATAATATTGTGGCATGGGGTAAACAGGCAGAACTTTGCCGGGATTATTTGTCAAAAGGATCGAATATATTTTGCGAGGGGAAACTTCAGACATCAAAATGGGATACTCCTGAAGGTGAAACAAAATACAAGACTGAGATTGTTATGAACAACCTACAGTTTCTCGATCCAAAAAAAGAAGAAAGTACGATGAAAACCATTCTTGAGTATGCACCGAAGCCAGAAGCAAAACCTGTGCTTGACGATATTCCTTTTTAAAAATGGGGAAGGGGATTCTCAATAGGGGCACTCAGGTCCACAAGAGTAAACTCAAATACAGCAGATTAGCTGTTGGTAAAAAATTTAATTGTGACGATGAAGGGAGAGACATGATTGATATTAGGTATGATTTAACAAACGAGGAGTACCATGCTAGGCCGGAAATTTCTAAATCCAGCCTAGATCAGATTCATAAAAGCATGGATCATTTCTATGCTCCGAGAAAACCTGCAACGGATAAAATGAAATTCGGGACTGCATTTCATACACTTATCTTGGAACCAGAGAATTTTGACAAAGACTACATCCGTGGAACTGGGCTAGATGGCAGGACTGCAGAGGGCAAAAAGGAGAAGAAGGAAATTGAGGAGGGGAAAGAGGAAGGTCAGGAAGTCTTAAAATTTCAAGACTATGAAAACCTGATGAGGATGAAAGAAAAGACTGAGAATCACCCCCGTTTTAAATCCTACTTTGAAGAAGGAAAACCAGAAGTTTCGTTCTTCTGGGAAATGCAGGGAGTGAGTTGCAAGTGTCGTCCTGACTGGTTGATCGGAGGTGGAGAATATATTATTGATTTAAAAACCTCCAACGATGCTTCTGAAGAAGGGTTTGCAAAAAGCATAGCAAACTTCAGGTACCATGTCCAAGATGCGTGGTACACAAAAGGGGTGCAGGTTGCCACTAGAAAGCATCCCACATTTGTTTTTTTAGTGGTTGAAAATGTCCTACCGTTTTCTATTGCAATCTATGTGCTAGATAGCAGGTCTAAAGATGAGGGTTGGATGGTGGCAGATAATGATTTACGTAAATATGTAAATTATCAAGAGATGCCAGAAGAAGATCGGTATGCCGGGTATTCTCCCGATGCCGTGGAAATATCCCTGCCACGGTGGGGATTCAAAGAAATCTATCACTAGGAGAGAGATATGAAAATAAAAACAACGAATATACACGGGAAAGACTACGTTGAAGTCCCAGAAAGGATTCACCATTTTTGGTTGCAGAATCCTAATTGGTCCTTAAAATCAGAGGTTCTGAATATTTGTTTTGAGACTGGGAACGTTTTAATGAAAGCATGGGTTGAAGATGAGAATGGAGTTGTAAAGGCAGTTGGTCATGCTCACGAATTTCAGGCCAACAAAAAAGCCACTGTTAACTCAACATCTTATGTAGAAAACTGTGAAACCTCTGCTTATGGTAGGGCACTTGGTATAAAGGGGGTTGGGTCACGGGAAGGTATAGCATCTGCAGAAGAAGTAAACGGTGCCATCTCGATGAAAAAGGAAATAGATAAAGCACCTATGTCCGAACCTGTTGATGACCGTGTAACTAAAATGGTCAAAGCATTTGCTAAAATTGGGGTCACTGAAGAAGAGTTAGAAGAGTGGTTAGGACACCCGATTAAATATGTTACTGATGCAGAAATAAACAGTTTGCAAGGGCATTACCGAACACTGATGGTTGCCTCAGAACCTGAAGGTGCAGGAGAGTTAAACCAGAAATTCCCAAAAGTAGCATGAACTACTGTGGGATCGATGTGGGTTTTTCTGGTGCCATTGCTGTTTTAAATGATGCCGGGAAAATCCTACTGCAGACGGATATGCCAATAATTATGGTTGGTAAAAAACGTGAGTTAAATGAACCAAAAATCCGTGTAATTCTGGAAGACTTCAGACCTCTCTGTGTGGGCATAGAAAAAGCACAGACAATGCCAAGTCAGGGTATTTCATCTACGGGCCGTTACATGGCTTCTTATGGCTTTTTACGAGGTGTTTGTGCTGGATTAAAGCTGGAATATCAGCTTATCCATCCAAAAACGTGGAAAAAGGTAATGATGCACGATATGCCGAAAGAAAAAGAAGCATCCATAATGAGAGTTGGGCAACTATACCCAGACCTAGTATTAGGTAGGAAAAAAGATCATGGAATTGCTGATGCTATCTTGATCGCAAAATATCTAATCGGAGTTAAAAATGTCGTTTAACAAAGAGGAATATGCAGAGAGTGACCCAAAAGGTAAGCAAGCACTTAGAGACTATTTAGATAGCAAAGGTATCCCGACAGTTATTGTGGAAGATTATGGCCCTGATATAAAAGCATTTCAGGAAGTTTTTCACGAAGTGGAGATTAAAAAAATCTGGAAGGGTAAGTGGAATGCTAGCTGGGATGTTATTAGGATTCCAGCACGGAAAAAAAGATTAATAGAGGGAGGGAAGAGAGTTGTTTTTTGGGTGATGAACTGTGACTGTTCAAAAGCCTTTTGTGTACATTCTCAGGATATGAAAGATGAATATATTAAAGATTTCCCAAACTCACGGAACCCCGATGGAGAAATGTTCTATCACCTGCCTATAAATATCGGAAAGTTTATTGATATTACTACTGAAGCAACGAATTAATAAGAGAAGCACCCCCACCACCAGCAGCACCAGATAGGATACTTTGACCTCTCATCCCTTTTTTTAGTGCTTGGTTAGTAAGTAAACTATCGTTCTGATCCATGTAAATGCTTGGGGTGTCTTGTCTATAAATCTTATCACCAGCCACATCCAATCTTTCCCCTCTGGCAGATTGTTGGCCAAACCCCTGTGCTTGTTCTGCCATGCCAGCAAAATCACGTCTGGCAGCCTTGCCTACAAACTTAGCCCCCTCACTTAAATCTGCTTCTGTAGCATCTGCTGCTGCTTTTTCAAGGCTTTGTGACCCCCCTACCAGCCTATTTTTTGTGTCAACAAATCCCCCAAGTAATTCAGTTTGTCTAATAAATTTATCCCTTGCTGCATCATCAGGAATTAATAATTCTAACTTGTGCTTATTCTGTTCATTCAAGAAAAATTCTGCCATCCCTTTAGGATTCCCACTTGAACTCTCTATTTTTTTAGACAGCACGTTAAAGGCAGCATTACGGAAAGCTGTTTGCTCTGACTTCGTTTTAAGTGTAGTTGAAAACTCATAAAGTTTATCGTATGAATCACCAGAATCAAATAACTTTTCCCCAAGTTCGGTGGCATCTTTAAGCTCCATAGTGCCAGCAAAAATCTGCCGTGCTTCTTTATACTCAGGAACAGCTTTATTAATTATGTCCAGCATATCATTATTATGTGCCCTCATTGAAGATGAAATTGCCGGTACATTTGAGTCTGAGCTTAAATAACCCCGACCAAATTTTGTGTTGATTGCTTTCTTAACTTTATCAAGGGCATAAACAGGAAACTGGTGCCCTTCTGGAAACCCCTTTTTAGGTATGGGGGCCAATTTTACAGGGGGTTTATCAGCCCCAGCTATTTTTATTGCCCTCTTGTATGCCGACTTAAATTCAGCCATTTTAAATAAATCATTTAATTCTGAACCTGACACTTTTCTCATTTCATCACCGTCATAAAAAGCATCATCGTAAACAGGGTTAGAATCTTCCTTTGCTTTATCCCTTAATTCCTTGACAGTCTTCTTCAAAGACCCTCTGTTTCCACCCGTGGCATCTTGGAGAAAGTCGTAAAGTCTAGTACGTACCATGCCAGCACGTTCTGTTAAAGCCTTCTTTGCCTTGTCTGGAACTGTATCTCCATACCTCAAAACTGTACCTGCAAGGTTCTTCCCTTGTTCCCCCTGTAAGTCAACCCCCATCACCATATCACCTAGACCATTCTTCTCATATTCTGCCAGTTGTTGCCTCTTTGCTTTTAGGGTAATGCCATCTTTGTTATCCATTTTCTCAAGTAACTGTTCCCCCTTTGTCTCTGCTTTGGAAATGGTTTTGGATGGAGTTTTTGAGAAATAATTTTTAATAGGGGTAAAGAATTTATCTCCTAAATACTTTGCTGCTGGAGCAATCACTTCCCCTCCCAGACCCCCTAGAAGACCTGCTGCTGCCCCAAAAAAAGCGTTTTCGTCTTTAGCCATTGCAATCCCACCTCCCTCAACCATGCCAGCAGGGACTTGAGTTGCTGCACCTTTCCCAAAATTCATTAGGGTCTGTCCTGCAACTGGTGCAAGTGCCCCTGCTTTTAATACTAGGTCTGCACCTCCTGCCATCCCACCGACCATCTCGGTAGCCATAGCAGTATTAGGGTTCTCTTTTGAAAACTCTTTATCTTCCTCTTGCACAGAGTCTACTGCATCAGAAAATGATATTGACTCATCATCTACAAATTTGGATTTAGCATATCTTCCGGCTGCCCGTGCTGGGACAGAAAGGCCAAATGTTCTCCCTAATAATATACTGTCTGTTGCTTTATTGAAATACTCTAAACCCCCATTAACAGTGTCCCAGAAACCCCCACCCTCTTGGGCTTGTTTCTCTGTCATTGCCTCATCTTTTGCTGTCTGTTTATTAATAGCCTTTGTAAGACGCTCAGTAGTCCAACCTCGTTTTTTTAAGAATTTGGCTATTTCTTCTTCTGGCATATTATCTTGACGACCTTTTAAAACCTGTGAAGTAATATCGGGCAGGGTAGTGTACTTCATCTTCCCTCTGTTATGGTATGTCTCCCCTGTTTTCATTTTTCCAAATCTCCTGCTGTTCTAAGTTTGGGGGTTATACGCTCTCCCTTTTTTATTTGCTCTATTTGTTCTGGGGTATAATTTTCATTTTGAGCAGGTATCCATATTTTCTCGTTATACCCTGCCTTTGCTGAAAACATATTTTTAATCCTTTTAGCCCGGTTCCTAGAAACACGTACTAAGATTTCCAATTTAGTCCTTGCAGAAGATATTGTATCGGTCTCATCTGGGAAAAACGGTGTTGAGAATTTAATCTCACCGTCAGTCATCTGGGAACCAATCATCTCATTACGTTTAATAAGGGCTGCTTCTGTTTTGAGGGCATTAAATGCTTGGAATGCAGGTGTTTTCAACTTGCCTGTAATCCGACCTTTTAGCCAAAATCCTACGTCATTTTGGACTTCTTCTTCCGCTTGAAGTAAAGCCAATGCTGCTTCTGCTGACTCTATTACACCAAGATCGACTTGGTACATCTTAGTCACCATAGCAGGAGGTGCTATCAAAACTTTCTCTTTGGTCAGCATATTGTGTGCTGATTTCAATGCCAGCATCGGGTCTTTACCCATCAATAACGTATTTACTGCCGACTGGTTTTGAGCCGTAAATATACTTGGGTACTGCTGGTAAAGACTGGATAATTCCGTTTTCAGGGTCTCTTTGTTTACCCCGTCTAAAGGCAACTTTATCTCATTATAATTCTTATCAAGTTTCTTTGTTATTTTTCCATCAGAACTAACCTCTACATAGGCAACATCATCTGCCAGATTCCCCCCATAAATATCTAAAAACTCAGACCTTTGTACGTAATTAGTCCCCCCATAGTTCTGCACCCTTTGTTTCTGTTGAATATCGTGGGTCTGTATCTCTCTCTCAATTCTTTCTTTTGTCCACTTATTTTCTTTGGCTTTTTGCCACAGGCCTTCACTGTGTTCAGTATCCCATTGTCGTGTCCTTTCGTAAAACTGCTCTTGCCTTAATTCAAGAGTATCTTCTGAAATACCAAGCCCAGCCACCTTTAATTCGTGAGCTTTAGATTCGGTTAAGGTATGTCCATTTTTATCTTTAAATTCAAATGACATGTTGCCGTTAGCATCCCTCATTACCGACACCGATGAAATACTACCTTTTTTTAATTCTTCGGGGGTTGGAAAGCCAGCTTTGGATAAATGTATTTCAGCAGCTTTATATCCCTCACTTTCTGGGTTGCCCAAACTTAAATCCCCTGTGGCTAGTGAATCTGTTTCCGGGTCTGCCGTAACTCTTTTCTTAAACCCGTCCACTGGTATATCTGCTTTCTCAGGATCAGGATGGGAATAAAACTGGACTGTATTGCCCTCTTTATCTTCTGATGTTACTAAACGATACCCCCCGTAAGGGTCAACTCCGTTTTCTTCTTTCGTTTTAACAGTCCCTTTCACATCTATATCTGGTTTTTTTGGATCAGGATTTGTCCAAAAAGCCACCGTATTCCCGGTATCATCTTCTTTTTCTCTTAATACATATCCAGCCCAATGATTAATTTCTTTCGGACCTTTGTATGGGTTCCCATTTTTGTCAACAACGGTTCTTGTACCATCTGTATTCAATCTTAATCCACCCATAGGAGGTATAGCAGTAGCCTCTGCGTACCCTGCCAGTATTGCTTCATCCATAGTTAGTCTGCTGGCTTTCTTTTCATCTGCTGATTCTGCACTGCCGGAAACTTCTGTAATTTTGTTGTTTTTTGAATTGATTTGCCAAAGACGATCCGTTTTGAATCCTTTAAGCAATTTTGCATCAGCAGGGTTTTCAGGGTCAAGTACCCTGAATTTTTCCTCACTTGCTTTTTTCTCAGTTAATTTTTTTTCTAATGCTGTAAAGGTTTTTGTGGGATCATCTGCATACATTTCCATGTAAAACCTTTTTAATTCCCGGCTTAACCCACTTTCTATCAACATTGCCTTAAATTCTGTTGCACGGTCTTTTGCTATATTGGCATCTGCATCTGCCTTTTGCTTGGCTTCAAGTGCAGTCTGCTCTGCCTGCTGTCTCTCGTAAAGTGCTGCTTGTTCGTTTTGGTTGAGGGCATCTTGGTCGTAGTATGCTTGCATGCCATGTGGGATAGCATGACCAATAGACTCACCCAGAGACATAGGGTTCCGACTCCACCCAGAATTTCTCAGCAGTGAAGCTCCAG
>JGI24006J15134_10001662_pt1 | contig 12610 bp, 21 predicted proteins | sample LinPmetageLP53_FD_15134 | JGI IMG/M metagenome (IMG submission 15134) | reverse complement strand
ATAATGTATTAGCAGAAGTAATATTCTTAACACACAATAAAAAGAAACATAATAAAAATATAGAATATGGTGTACCACATGAAGATTTACTATGGCAACCTGAATATCAAGAAGCTAAAGAATCTCAATATGGTGGTCACAATATTAGATACAAATGGGAAATGAAAACTAAAATGATAAATGTATTTAAACAAATTCATAAGGATATTATACCTTGGAATACAATACGATACATTTTCTAAAGGGAGGTGTAGTGCAAATAGAGAAGTTTGACGAAAGCAATAACAATGGAATGATGTGGAGAACTATGCAAGGAGAGCTAATCCACACATCTCATATGGAAACAAGTCATTTATTCAATTCAGTTAAAATGGTATATAATCATATGGCAGACATAATTGGATTTCCAACATTTTGGCTTGGAAACAAATATGTAGAAATAAATAAAAAATGGTTAGATAATCCACAAAAACAAATGGACATACTAAAGAAATTAATTCTAGAATTAGAAACTAGAACTGATTGGGATGAAAGACAGAAAAGTATTTATAATAAAATACGATTAACATTAACTGGAGAATTTCATAAAAGTGTATTTAATAAGTTAGAAGAAATGGGCTTAGATGTAAATACAATAGAAATGGATGACCCTTTACAACTATTAATAGAGGCAAAAGAAAAGTATGAACGAAAACAGCTCAATAGCATTGATTGACAAAACATCAGTTACTAATGCTCAAGAAATACTAAAAGGAGTAACTAAACAACATATTAAAGTGTCCCAAATTGAGACGCCAAAGCCATATGTTTATAAAAAACTAGGATTTGACTATGTTAAGCTAGAATATATGAGAGCATTAGCAGATAAACACTTCCCAGGATGGAGTTGGACTATAGTCAATACAGAAGTATTAGGTTCTGAAGCTTATGTAGTTCATGGCAGACTAAAATGGTTTGATGGTGGAATATGGAGAAAAGGCGATATGGTTGCTGCTCATAGAATACAAAAGAAACAAGGCTCAAATGCATTTGTTGACATAGGTAATGATGTTAAATCAGCAAACACAGACACAATGAAAAAAGCATTTAATACATACTTGAATATTGCAGATGATGTTTATAGAAAGCAACATGAAGAAGCTGAGTTAACGGATGACCAAGTAGCAAAGTTAATAAGAACAGCAAATACAATAGATGCAGATATGTCTAAAGAAATAAATGATAAAATAAACAAAAAGGAAATACATGGCATAAACTACAAAGCAGCGTTAGCGAAACTAGAACGATTAGCAGGAGGAAAATAATGCAATCATATGACGACAAACTACACACACATGGAGCAGAATATATCGTTGGACTAAATGATGGTACAGTATTAAAAGACATCATATTCGAAGGATATAAAATGTTTAATGGAAAGCAAATAATGTGTTTTAGAACAAAAGATAAAGACTCTGTTGTAACTATAAATCCAAGTTATCATAGTTTTACAATAGAAAATTCTGATTTAGAAATGAATGAAGTTCTTTATAGAGAAATGAATCAAATAAAACAATAACCCAAAGGAGAAAACATGGGAAACGTAACACATAAAGAATCCGAGGAACTTGAAAGCAAGTACCCAGGAATTACAGAAACATTGCAAAAAGAAGGTATCGTAGGCTCAAGAAAACGTAATAAGCCAAGATATATGCTTAATGCAGACAAAAAGAAAGTTCAACCTACTCTTTACTTCAAGGGTCATTATCAAGGTGCAGATAGCGATAAAATGACTGAGCTTAGAGATAAGTGGACTGAATTAGTAACAGAATACACAAAGGAAGAAAATAAATAATGAAAACACTAGACAATACTACATTTGACTCAGCAGTTGATGGAGGCTTTACTCCAATTCCAGCAGGGACATATCCAGCTCATGTATCTGAAGTACAAATCAATACATTTGAAGATAGCGGTAAAAGCGTCTATAACTTAACTTTTAAAGTTGCAGAAGAAGTTAAGAAATTAGAAGTACCTAAATTATCTACTGATGGTAATGGTGGATATACTCAAGATACAGATAAAGATGGAAATGAAATAAAAATATCTGCTGATTTTATTGCAGGTAAAACATTTCGTCTTGATAAAGGTATGTGGTTAACTCCTAATCCAGAGCAAGGTAAAGGATGGCAAAATAAAGTATATGTAAGATATTGCCAATCCCTTGGTGTGGAATTTCCAACAACAGAAGATGGTAAACTTAAACTAGCAGAGATAGAAGATAATGATATTCTTGGACTCCCTTGTTTAGTAAAAGTTGAAGAAGTCGCTTGGGAAAATAAGAAAACTGGAGATTCAGGTAAATCAATTAAAGCAATTGATATAGCATCATGGAAAGAAGGTTCAAAGCTTTCTGTTGATGAATTATCATCTGATGATTTGCCATTTTAATTAATCAATAAAATATAATTGGAAGAGTAGCAAGCTATGTGCATTAGGCTTGTGGAAAAGGTCAGACCTCTCTTCCTTTTATATAAAGGAGACGTAATGAAAAGCATGAGAGTACCAGTATTAGTTTTTGAAAATAGTGAGGATGTAGATATTATAATAGATTCATTATATAGTTGGAATCAAACTCAATCTAAATATAATAAAAAAAAAGTAGAGGAGAGATTAAATGAAATCTACAAAATCAAAACTATCTTCGAGGCGACCAATAACAACTAAAAAAATAAAAACACTAGTTAAAAAAGCATTAGCAGATTCTTTTCAATCAAAACCAGCAAAAGGATATAAATATTTGGTTGATATTGAAAAAGGCTCAATGTTTGAAACAGCAACAGGACTCAGAGGAGTTTATTTAAGTAGCACTCCTACTTCAGCAAAAGTAATAATTGTATCTTGTAAATTTTTAGAAGAAGATAAATCTTATTACTTAGGAAAACAAAACATAGGTAATACAACGGAGGTCAAAAATGGGTAGAATGAGTTACATATCTCATTTATGTGAAACTAAAAACATAAAAGAGCTAATAAAAGAAGTAAATACTCCTGAATTAACTGGATTAACTAGTAAAACTCCAAAAGAAATAGCTATTGGTTTTATAGAAGCTCATCATAAAATAAAAGATAATAAAAAAGATAATGCTTATAAAGTTCTTAATAAAATTCATGAAGAATTAAAAAAGGAGAGTCATGATTAATAAAAGAAATAAAAAGAAGAAATGGCTAGAAAAAAAATTTACTGTTGATATTTATGGAAGAGAACTTAATTTGAGTGATGTTCCTATGACAATCATGAGTAGAAAACAAATTTTTGAAAAAAGGAATTATAGTAAAAAAATAATTCAAACTCTTTGGGACTCAGAGAAAAGGAAAACAAAAAATGATTAATGAACAAGATATTATATTTGATGAAATAAGTAATGAAGTGTTTCTATATTTAGAAGAGCTTCGTGAAAGTGGATTAACAAATATGTTTGGAGCAGTTCCATACATTGAAGACAGTTTTCAAGTAAATAAAAGTTTAGCAAATAAACTTCTAAGTACTTGGATGGAAAATTACGATACACAACGTGATAAAAACGTAAAGGAGAAACAATGAGATATTATTGGGAAGCATTATTCAGCGCAGAGTATTTTCCATATTGGGAGTTTACTATGCTAATGATTTTATTTTTAAATCTTAGCGTATTATGGAGAATAAATAGAGTGCAAAATGAAATTGATGAATTAAATAGAATCTCTAATTGGATATTAGATGAAGTAGAAGAATGAATAAATGTCCAGCTTGTGGACTAAATTTTGGTAGAGAGTATAATCATAGTAAAGAAATATTACAGATATTAGCTACTAAGCCACAGAGAACCATAAAGTATATAAAAAAACTGGTATCTGAAATACAAGAAAATGTTCCATCTGAATACAATGCTAAGTCTTACTTTTACTTTTTAAAAGGCATTGACAAGGCAAATAACAGAATAATAGAGAGAGCTATAGAACATTATATCAGAGCAGGATACCATCTTCAAGGAAAAGGCTTTGCATATGTCAAGGCAATGATAAACAACGAAAAAACAAACGCAGCTAAAAAGTTGCAAAACGAGTATAAACGTCTTGGCAGAACGCCTAAGATAATTAAACTCAAAGGAAATGAAAATGGCTAAAAGAGGAAGACCAAGAAAGAATAAACCAAATAACTTTAGAGGTTCTGAAGATAAATTTTGGAGTAATGTAGTAAAAGGATTAAGAAAATTCTTAGAATCACCATTTAAATAAAACAAAAGGAGAGGGAATGAGCAATTTTAAAGAAACGTTGTTTCCAGTTAGAGAAGTACCAGCAATAGGAATTGATAGTGAACCAGATTATAAAGGTGAAATAAAAAATACTGGATATAAATTCATAGTAAGAGAAGATACTGAAGAAGTGCTTAGCTGCATGACAAATGAGTATAAGCTAATTACTAATGATGAAATAATCAATAAAGCAATGCCAGTTATAGAAAACAGAGGTGGAGTATTAGTAGAAGAACGTAGTTTTGGTAATGGTTCTAGAAATAGTTGGCAATGGAAGTTTCCAGAAGTAGAAGTTGATGTAGGAGGAGGAGATTTATTAAATCCTACTATTAATATTGCTAATAGCTATGATGGAACAAGTCAAGCTAGTGCTATAGCAGGAGCTTTTAGAATAGTATGTTCTAATGGTCTAGTTATAGGTGTTACATTTGGAAAAGGAAAAGCAAAACATAGTATTTTTTCAGAAAAAAATGATTTTGAAGAAATAATAGGTAGTGTTATTGGTAGTGTTGAAAATACATTTAAGACTGACTTTCCTCTTTTAATTGATACTCAAATCAATAAAAATGATGTAGTCGAACTAATTAAACTATTTCCAGAAACACACACAGAATCACTATTTAGATATATAATAACACATGAACCAAAAACATATTGGGATTTATTAAATGCTGCTACATGGGTTGCTACTCATGAAATGAAAAGGAATGTAGAGACAACTCATAAATTTGAGTCAAAACTATATTCCACAGTTAGTAAACTTGCTAAGGATGAAATAAAAGCCCAAGCTTAGTTATAATAATGTTGAGGGGAAGATAAAAAGTATGACGTTACATAAGAAATGTAATATGATATGCTGGTTTGGCGACCCTTCCTCTCAATAAATAAAGGGAGTTATATGGAAACACAAATAGGAGAAATGCCATCAAGTGCAGATGCTGAAAATTCTGTATTAGGATGTATCCTTATGGATGGAGAAGATTGCTTTGATAAAGCCCTTCCTTGGATAAGGAATGATGATGCATTTTATGTTGACAATAATAAAAAAATATGGAAAGCGATTAAAGTACTTAGACAAAAAAAAGACCCTATAGATTTAATAACAGTATCAAATGAACTAAAAGAAAATAAAGAAACAGAAATAGCATATTATCTTAGTGGATTGCCAGACACAATAGTTACAAGTGCTAATATAGAAAATCATGCAAAGATAGTTTGGGAAAAATATGTACAAAGAGAAGTAAGAAAAACATCATATAAAATGAATAGCGTAAGTTTTGATAAATACAAAAAAACAATGCCATTAATAAATAGACAATTAAAATGGCTTGAAGAATTGAGAGACTTACAACCAGATAGAGTAAATAATCTAGATGCAATGGTAGATGAAGCTGTAGAATATATTAAAAGTGGAGAAAATGTAATAAAGTTTGGTATGTATGCCCTTGATAAACCAGCAGGAGGAATGACTAGAAAAGAAGTTACTGTTCTTGGAGGCAGACCGGGACATGGCAAGACGACATTAATGGTAAACATACTTAAGTCTTTAATAGAACAAGGCTATAGAGTTATGTTATTCAATCGAGAAATGAGCAATACTGAAATGTTGAGAAAACTTATAGTCTTAGAGAGTAAGAGCTTATTATATGGTAATATAAGACGAGGAGAGATAGAGGGATTAGAAGACCAAATAGACAAAGCTGAGAAAACAATAAAGAAAAAATATAAAAATCTAATAATGTATGATGATATAAGAACTCTTGAAGATGGCATAGCTGAAATATCTAAACATAAACCAGATGTTGTTATTGACGACTATATTCAATTAATAACAATGGATGATAATAAAGATAGACGATTTCAGATAGAAAAAATAATGCAAGAATATAAATGGGTAGCAAAGAAAGAAAACTGTTCAGCATTATTACTAAGCCAATTAAACAGAGAGATAGAAAGACGAATAGACCCTTATCCTAGAATGAGCGACTATGCAGAGAGTGGTGTTATAGAACAGACAGTAGAAAATGCTTTATTTGTTTTCTATGGTTATAACTTTGACCACGAAAACTACGATATGTACGAAAGCGAAATTATATCTTGTAAAACTAGATATGGAGTAGTTGGAGGATATAAAGTAGGCTTTGCAGGTAATAGATGTGGATTCTATGCGACAAGAGACCAAGCTGTAAAAGACCTAAAAAGCGAAAATGAAACACCAAAAACAAATTGGCTCGAAGGAGATTGAAGAAAGATATAAACTGATTTCTAAATATGCAAAAGCACAATATGAATTTGAAAAGATAATCGGTTTTGAAAAAGCAATCTCATTAACAGCAACACAAAAAAGAAAAATCATTGGCTATAAGTGTCTAAGTGATGCTAAAAACTCCGTTTTGATAAAACTAATAGCAAAGCTTAGATACTTGTATGCCCAGGTGGTAAAGAAACATCAACAATTTCCGACAAAGGAGCAATAATGAATGGAATTATATCAATTGACCCAGGAGCAAGTGGTGGATTAGCTCTTGTAACAGATGAATTTTCTAGAGCATCTAAATGTCCAAAGACAACAGAAGAAATGTTTACAATTTATAATGATTTTTATAATGAATCTAATTTTGTGACTGGATTTAAACCTCAAGTTGTTATAGAAAAAGTATGGGCTTTCCCTACAGACGCAAGAAGTAATGCATTTAATTTTGGAATGAATTATGGTAAATGGTTAGGAATAATATCATCATCTGAAGTTGAACCTATATTGGTTATACCTAGAAAATGGCAAGAAGTATATCAACCACTATCAAAAGAAAAGAAAATAAGAAAAAAAGAACTAAAGACAATAGCTCAGGATATGTTTCCTGACATCAAAGTAACTCTTTACAATTCTGACGCTCTTTTAATAGCAGCGTGGGCAAAAACAATGGGAGAAATAAATGGAAGCTGAAAAGATATTTAATTACAGTACTCATCCATTTGAGTGTAGGTCTTTTTCAATAACTATGGATATGGGTATTAAACAAACTAAAATAAAAAAAGTATTCTTTTATTTTGGTATCAAACCAGTAATAATAATAATGAGCACATCAACAGATTATAGTATATCAATAGAATTTCAAATATGGAAACTTTCATTTACTTTAAGTTCTAGATTATGGTCTTAGTATGAATGATAAACAATTAATAAATGAAATAATAAAAAAACTTGAAGATATTTCAAGTGCTTTATCATCATTACTTTGGTTAATAAAAGATGTAAATAATAAAAGAAAAAACGAAAGGAGTTAGCTATGGATGCAGATTGTCCAGTTGTTATACCATATTATGGTGGCAAGTTTGCTATGAGTAAGCAATTAGTACAATATATTCCAGAGCATCTTAGATACTTCGAACCCTTCTTCGGAGGTGGCTCAATGTTTTTTAGAAAAAAGAAAGTAAAATGGAATATATTAAATGATATTGATAACGATTTAGTAAATCTATATTTATGTGTATTAAATAAATACGAAGAGCTATCAGAAAAAATATATTGGTATCCAAGAAGTAGAACATTGCACGATAGTTTTAGAAAAGATATTAAAGCAACACAAGAAATCAATATACCAGATACAGATAGAGCATCTAAATATTATTATGTTATAAGAAATGCATTTAATAATAAACCTCTTAATACATTTTCAAAAGATACATATTGGGACACTAGAATAGTCAGAGAATTAAAACAATCAAAAGAAAAATTAAATGGTTCAACAATAGAAAACTTAACATTTGAAGAATTATTTGAGAAATATATAATGAGAGAAGGAGACTTTGTATATCTTGACCCTCCATATGTAGTAGCAGATAATAAAGATTATTATAGAAACAAATTTGATGAAAATATGCATATAAAATTAAAAAATACTGTTGATAATATATCTTTAAATAATGGAAAATTTATGTTAAGTTATGATGATAAGCAGGAGTTGAGAGAAATGTACAAAGACTACAATATAATTACAATTACAACAAAATATTGTGGAGCAAATCCAGATATAAGAGGGGAAGATAAAACAGAACTTCTTATTCTTAATTATGAAATAAATAAACAGGGGGTGTTGTTTTGAAAAGAGAGGTAAAAGATGAATCCTAACCATGAAGTTGTAGACGATTTTAGAAAAGATGATAGTGGAAATGTAATAGGATGTCCTCATTGTGGAGCGAGGGCTATAAGGAAAGATGGATTTAATTACTCTGCTAAAGAAAAAAAACAAATGTGGCATTGTAATGCGTGTGGTAAAAAAACAATAAAACCCACTATTGTCGAATCTTCTCCTTTTACAGTTGCTGACCGTGACCCAGATATGATGCCTATAGAAGACATTATAGGATTCAGAACAAAACAATACAAACAAAAATTAAAATCAAAAGAAACTAAAAAATTAGTAACCATTGATATACATGCTGATGGACCGATAGGTATTGCTCATTTCGGAGACCCTCACGTTGATGATGATGGAACTGATTTATCCCAAATTATTCGATATATGGATGTTCTTAATGATACTGAAGGTATGTATAGTGGTAATCTTGGAGACATCCAAAATAATTGGATTGGAAGATTGGCTACTTTATATGGTCAACAGTCTACATCTGCAAAAGAATCGTGGAAATTAACTGAATACTTTGTAAACAAAGTAAATTGGTTATATCTAGTAGCTGGTAATCACGATGTATGGAGTGGAGATGGAGACCCTTTAGAATTTATTATGAGAGACCATAAAGGACTATACGAAAGATGGGGAGCTAGGATGAATCTTAAATTCCCAAATGGTAAAGAAATAAGAATAAATGCTAGACATACTTGGAAGGGAAACAGTATGTGGAACTCTGCTCATGGTGTAGCAAAAGCCGCACAAATGGGATGGAAAGACCATATACTCACTTGTGGACATACTCATGTGTCTGGCTATCAAGTCATAAAAGACCCTGCATCTGGATTGATTAGCCATGCTTTACAAGTAGCATCATTTAAAATAATGGATAACTATGCAGACAAACTAGGACTAGATGATAAAAACATATTTAATTGTCCAGTAACAATAATAGACCCACAATATGACGATGACGATAATAGATTAATAACAACTATATTTAATCCAATAGAAGGTGCTAAGTTCTTGACTTGGAAAAGACAAGAATGGAAAACGAGACTAGCTCAGAAAAAACCTATAGAAAAACATTAATAATTAATTTGTCAGGATGGGGGCGTTTCCCCTCTCTCTTCACTAACCCTACGTCCCCTACCTGACACAACAAAAGGATTTAATTATGGAAAACAATTGGGAAGTGAATAACTCAAAAGAAATAGAAGAATTAAAAAATCGTATTAAATGGTTAGAAGAAGGGTTAAATAAAATTTATCAAGACTTAGTAGGCAAGCCAATGAAAGCAAGAAATCATATAGATGCTCAAAGACTGTTAGCCTTAGTTCATTTAACTTCAGATGGAGAGCCTACAACTGCAGACGAATATAATGAAGACGATTGTATGATTACTTATGAAAATACAGGAGATGATATAGAATATAAATTCTAATCTTCACCCCACCATTCCACACCAGAGTAGGCATCTCTACCTAACATACCAATAAACACAGGCAAGAATAAGAACGAGAAGTCATTTATTACTTCTGATAAAGCATCATCAGAATCATCATCGTCTGAACCCATAGATGCTAGTGTAGTCCACATAGCAGTTCTCATTGCAATTCCTAGAGCTGGATTTTCAAAACTTCTTAACATACTAAAAGATTGATGACCAAATTTTTTCATCAACCATCCACCTAATGTAATTACAGATATTGTACTAGCTATAACAGATGCTATTCCTCTAGAAAATATCAACCTTAATACTGCTATAGCTTCTTGGTCAAGGTTAGGGTCAGATGGGTCATAAGATTTTCCTTCTTTATGTCTTACTATTGCATCTTTAGCAGCTGAGAGTAATCTACCAACATTATCAGATTTACTATAACCACCTTCAGAAAACTTCTTCCACACACTCATATCATGTTCCATTTGCTGTAAAGCATATGTTTTATATTGATATATAGACCTTCCTAAACCATTGAATCCTTCACCAACATACTGAGGACTCATACCAAATTGTGTATTATACACAGCATCCCTAGCAATTCTTCTAGCATTATCAGTTTTAAATATACTTAAATCACCATTAGACCCATCTATATTTATATCCCCACCTAAAGAACCTCTTTTTTCAGCGTCTAACAAAGCCATAACAGCAGTTAATTTTCTAAGTAATTCTTCTGTTCCTGTAAATGTAAAGCCACTTTTAAATGGGTCAAAATGAAAAGATAATTTCCATGTTACCATTTGTCTTATTTTTTGGTCAGATACTTCACCTATTAATTGTTTAAATCTACTCATTATAATAGCTTCTGAATTATCATTCTCTTCAGCGGCAAAAGCATCAAAGAATTGTCCTCTCTTTTTATTCAATATTTCTTTTCTTTGCTTACTTAGCTCTCTTAATTCATCAATATTATCTCTTGCTATACCTTTAGTACGAGCTTGAAGATTCATTAAGAATTTATCTATATCTTTATCTCCATTTAATATAAAATTATTTCTACCTTTAGAAATTAATCTAGCAAAGTCTCTCATATTTTTTCCTGGCAACCCTATTAGTGGAGCAAAGCCATAGGAATTCCATTCAACATCTCCACCTTGCAACATAATATCATTAAACATAGATAGTATATTTAAAACTCCAGTACCATTTACTATAGATTCCCATTTTCTTTTTGTATAATCACCACTTAATAATTTTTGAGCTTCTGAAAAAGTTCCAAAACCATTAGCTATAATTTGATTCATTATTTGAGTTAAGTTTCCAGCAGCTGACATACTGCCAAGAAATCTCATAGATGGAAAAGAATTAATCCATTTAACAAGTTTTTCAGCACTTTGAGAAGTAAATTTTGTACCACCTCTTATAAGTGAAGGAAGATTATTTAATTTTGTAGCCATATTTCCATAACCACTTTGCTTACCAGTAACAAAAGAAGTAGACCTTGTATCTGTATCTCCTACAGACATCTTAATTCTATTAACTAAATAATCTACTACTCCTTGAGGAACAAGTTTTTGTTTTTCCATTTGCATTAATTTATCTACAGCATCAACAGTATCCGCCATTAAATCATTTCTGTGTAAAGAAGCAAATATATTTTTTAAATAATCAGAATGAACATCAGAATCAGTTCTCATATAAGTAGCATCAGTCCAAGATGTAATATGTTTTAAATATGGATTTGCTTGAGCTGCTACCATTCTAGTCATAACTTCAGCATCATCATCTGGTGTTCTTCTACTAACCTAGACCTCATATCTAATAAGTGCTGCAAGCCTTCCTCAAGAGATTTAAACTCTTCACCTTTTTCATCTCCTTGAAATTCTGCAATATTTTCTTCTATTCTATTGATTGAGTTTTCAATCATTGTAAACAAGTCTCTTTTTTTAAATATATGAGGGAAATAATTATCCTTTTTTAAAGAAAAGAAAGAATCTGGAGTGCTTATAGAACCATCTTCACCTTCTTTTGTTGGAGCATTGTAATTAACCTTAGACCTCATTCCACCTATTGAGAATATTTTATCCATAAATTCTTCCATTTCAGTAGAACTCATGCCTAATTTTTTCATTCTAGATTCAACTCTTGTTTTTAAAGTATCAAGTTTTTCTCTATTTAATTTTTCAAAGTTTTGAACAGCATTACCTATACCTTGATATATTGTTCTCATTTCACCTAAAGCTCTCCAAAAATTATTATAACCAATTTCTGTAGTTGCTTCTCCAGTAGTCATTTCCCCTATAAGCTCTTGAGGAGGTTGCTTCTTTACATATTGAAATTTATGCCAAGCCTTTCTTGAACTACCTGAAAGCATTTCTTTGCTCTCAGGGTCTCTTAACCTACCATAATATTTTTCTTCTTGTGCCCTATACCAACCCTCATTCATATCAATGTTTTCCCACTCAGATATGTCATATCCTTCATCCATAAAGTTAGTTCTTTTTAAAGGGTCTTCATTTTTATATGGTTCTTTACTTATTAAAATAGCAGTATAGGTTTCTCTACCACCAACCTCAGTATCCTTCAATAAAGCATACCTATACTGACTACCATCCTTGCCTCTAACAAAGTGAACATTTGGAGTAGACCTTGTGTCGTCATTAGTCTGTCCATATTCATAATCTTCTTTCATCTCTTCTAAAAGAAATGACAATCTTTTTTTATATTTCTTATCAAACTCTAATCTTTCTTTTGATTCATT
>JGI24006J15134_10001661_pt1 | contig 12610 bp, 20 predicted proteins | sample LinPmetageLP53_FD_15134 | JGI IMG/M metagenome (IMG submission 15134) | reverse complement strand
TCCGAGGGGGATGTTCCGTTCTGCTTTGATTTTGCCAATTCCTGCTATTCCTATAATNTTATCAACTCTATCNCCCTCNAACATCTGTCTCCAAAAGACAGCATCTGCGTAAAGGGTTGAGATGTTTTCTAGTTCTTGCTTGGCTATGTTAAAGTGGTAGCCACTCAACTGTTTAAGGTCTTTATCAACGCCTACAATGACGGGTATTTGACCTTTAGCAATAGCATCAAGCTTGGCGTGACCAAAGAAATCGTCGGCTTCACACCCTTGGGTAGTGTAGCCGTTGTGCCTATCCATAATGAACTGTTGTATCTCAGGTAAATAGGTAGGCTTATTCTCTTCCTTTCTGTTCTGTTTGTACTCAGGTTCGACTAGCTTTCTAAAGTTTGGTTTCTCGTCGTTACCTGTAAGAAAAGAAGTGTATACGCAATCATCGTCAAAGTGTTCAGTTAAGTATGTAATGCTGCGGTTAACCAGGTTTTTGCAGTTTTCTAGAGCGTGGCTTAGAGGCTGCAACTCTCGTTCCCACTCTATAAATTCTTTGGGGATATGTTTAACAGCTTCATTTCTATACTCAAAAGATTCTCCCTCATTGCGAGGGAGTCTCTTATCAAAGTACACCCGCTTCTCGGCAGCAAATCCAGCTCTATAGGCTAAAATATCTCCGTCGAAAAGCAGGTGGATAGTCACTAGCTAGCTTCACGCATACCCTCGGCAGCTTCTTCCCAAGAAGTTGAAGGGAGTTCTTCTTTAGGAAGATCTGCCAAAGCTAAGTCTAAATCTCCAGAAGTGTAAGCTTCATAAAGTCTCGCAACTTTAATAACTTCTTCTGGGGAAGGTGAATCGCCCTTCAAGGTAGTGTTCGCATTAGTCAATGCGTTCTGCCTTAAAATTAAACGATCCTTAGACAGTGAAGGTTCGCCAGTTTTTTGCTTAGACACTAAAGGAATGGCTGCTGGTGCGGGGACTATACCAGGATTCTTTACAGAAACATTACCTTTAATATTTAAGAAAACTCGCCCATCTTTCTCTTTCTCCACGTAAGTAAAACCTACGCCATCTCCGATGCTTGCCCCACCTAATTGAGACTCACTAAATACTGAGAACCAAGAATCTTCCCTCTCAACTAACATAAAAGATTTTCCGTTCTGTCCTAATCGGCTTATAGTGCCTGTAAGTGTGTGCATAAGCACCTCCTAATGTTTATAAAAGCCTTTCGACTTAGTAATAGAATAACTACTTTTGTAATAAAGTCAAGCTTTATTTTTAACTTTTGCTAAAGTTGATGCTAAAGTACGCACTAGTAAAGATTTTTTGAATAATATAATTGCTCAGACTAAATAAGGAACGACTTGTTTAAATATTTTACTCACAACTGGAACTGAAATACTATTTCCACACATCTTATATACTTGTGCTCTCGATATTTCATCTGGAAAACTAAAACTCTCAGGAAATCCTTGAACTCTTAAACATTCTCTTTTTGTTAATTGTCTGATTTTATTGTTTATTAAATATGCACCTGTTTTACCAGCGATACCACCGCCATATGCTGATAAAGTTATAGCATGACCTTCAGGACTGTATATTCTCTCTCCTTGACCACCCTTATTAATTGTTCCAATTCTGATTGGTCTTAATTTTTTACCTCCAAATAAATCATTTGACAAAAGTTTTTCATTACCGGTAATTCTTATATCTTTTCTCTTTACATCATATTTATTTGAATCAACATTTTTTTCTAAAATATCTTTGAGATAAATATCATCATAGGTTGGTTTTGGATAATCAAATTGATTAACATTAAGTTCTTTTTTAAAACAAAGTATATAGACTCTTTGCCGATTTTGTGGAACTCCATAATTGCTTGAGTTTAAAACTTCTGTATAAACATCATAACCTAATGTGTCCAAAACGCTTTTAATAGTTGCTAGAGTTCTTCCGTTATCATGTCTTATAAAATTTCTAACATTTTCAAGAAATAATATTTTTGGTTTCTTATATTTAACAATNTTTGCAACATCAAAAAAAAGTGTACCTCTAGTATCATCAAAACCACCTTGTTTTCCAGAAATGCTGAATGCTTGACACGGAAAACCTCCACATAAAACATCATGGTCTGGTATTGAATTAGGTTTTATTTGAGTGATATCTCCATATGGCATATCACCAAAATTATGTCGGTATGTAATCTGTGCAAATTTATCCCACTCAGAAGTATACACACACTTACCACCGTGCTCCTCTAATGCAATTCTAAAACCACCAATGCCTGCAAATAAGTCAATAAATGTAAAATTTTTCATTCTTTATTTTTAACTTTTGCTAAAGTTTTTCCTGTCTCAAAATCTACAGGAAAAGGAATAGGAGAGGTTACACCAAAAGTCTCTAGTAGAACTTTAGGAACCTCACTTAACTCCTTCTCTATGATAGGAATCTCTTCCTCTAAGTTATCGTCTGGAATTTCAAACAAGACAGAATCGTGTACGCTGTTAACCAAACGAGCAGCTAACGCTTTGTTGTAAAGCTTATTNANCATNAGTATCACNATNTCAGANGCTGCCCCTTGGATTGGATAGTTCTTGCACTTAGTTGGGGGAGCATAGGCCTTCCCAGACCACTTAGAAGTGCTACATAAAGTTCTATACTGAGTTAAGGGTTTGTGTGTCTCTGGGTCTCTCCAAATGCTAGGGATGTAACAAGAGTGTATAGACTCGTCACCAACTCTGTCTCCTCTCTGGTCAATCGTAGCCTCGGCTTCAGCTTGTATGTGTTCCTGCCACCCACCTACGCCAGGATACCGTTCGTAGTAACTCTCGATAAAATCTTTAGCTACTTTCTCCGTAGTATCCCAGAATGAAGCAATGCCTTTGGCATGTGCTCCGTACTGCAACTGAAAGCTGAACCCTTTAGCAACTCTCCTCTCTTCCTTGCTAACATCGCTTTCTGGTTTCCTGTATATCTTACTGGCAAAGTAGGTGTGCATATCCACACCGTTGTTGATGTCGTACACAAGCTGACTGTCTCTGCTCGCAAGAGCTAATACTCGAATCTCCAGTTGAGCGTAGTCAAACTCAACCAAAGTAGCACCTTCTGGTGCTATGAAGTGGTCAAGTATCATTTCTTCCCCGATATATTCTGCATGTTAGGTTTGCTAGAAGAAAGTCTACCTGTCTGTGTTATGTTGTGATTGTAATTAGGATGTATCTTACCATCTATCTCAAAGTCGATGTAAGGTTTAAAATAAGTAGATATAGATTTATTTATCTTACGTATCTCAATTATCTCTGAAGCCAGTTCTTTAGCTTCTGTAGTTCCATACTTCTGTATGTTCTTGAGTGTATTAGCTCCTCCCTTCGTCTCCCAACCTTTCTTCTCAAAGAAATCTTTAGTTTTTGAGTCGGCTAATCCTGTGACTAAAACGCTACCTGTCTCCCACTTCATTTTAAGTTCTCCTGCTCTTTTTCCGGTTTTATAAATAATATCATTACCTTCTTCGTCTTTCTGAACTTCCTGGTGTTTGGTTTTTGCGTAACCTCCCCAAAGCAAAGTCTCTACTTGGAGCGAGCTATTAATATTAAACTTTATAGCGGCCTCTACAGGCCAAAGCCTAGCGTACTTCTCTGATGCTTTGGTTGTTAGCTCTGCTTGTTCTCCCTCCATTGCCTCTACTTCCTTGGTAGCCGAGGGGCTGTCAAACCTTATGCCGTTGCGAGACATTTCAGTTGTCGCAGCAATGCCCTGCATCATCTGTAGCATATACTTAAAGTAAGCTTCTCCTCTTGCTTTGCACATTGCCACCTGCTTCTTAAAAATTGCGTTGGTTACCTCAACGTCGCCTACTAAGTAATCAGCAAGCAAGTGTCTGTCTATCTTGTCTGAACCTATACCTGCCTTAAACCTTTCTTTAATCTCAACGTCTTTTTTAAACGGAACATCCATAGACTCTGCTACATGCTCTAAACTAGGGCTTATTGAGCTTCTGCCTGTCGCCATGTAGTGAAACTTCTGTGTATCCCAAACTAAAAACTTCTTGTTAAGAAAAGCTAGGTCGTTTACACGCTCTGCCTCTTCTAAAAGATAGTATAGGTCAAACGCTAGGTTGTGACCTACAAGCAAAGTCTCTTCTCCTTGGAGCATAGCGTCTGCTACCTCCCTAAATTCGGCAGTAATCTTGGTGTGGTTTTTAGAGAACAAAGAACGGTAACCAAACATTACCGCAAAATTACCAGGATACGCTGGAGTCGCCCCAAAGTGAGGGGCGGGAGCATTGATTGTAGTCTCGATGTCTACGACTACTATCGTGTCTATGTTAGTTAACACGATGCTGCTTTCCTATGAGGCTAATTAACTGAGCCTTCTCTTTATCTATCTTAATCGCAGCCCCTGCACTCCTGAACTGGGGGTCAGCGTAGCTGAGTTTGTTCTTAGGACACCTGAAGTACCTAATATCACCCTCTTCTGGGTCTTGCCCTATGGTTAAGATACAATCAGCTTCCCCTTGAACAGATGTTTTAGAGTTGTATAGAGTCCCCATATTAGGGTATTTAACTCCATCGGCAGAGCCGTCTAGCTGCGTGGTAGCTATAATAGGTGCGTGTTCTTTAGCTAAGTCTCGTATAAACTGGGCTAACTTGGCAAACCTCTCTATGCCCTGCAGCTTCTCTAGCCCTCCTAGCTTCCAAAGTTGGTCAATGATGATTATCTTAGGCTTAACTTGTCGAGTAATGTTAGCTATGTCGTACACTGTCATAGCGTTATCATCATAAATGTGTATCTTGCCCTTACCAAGTTTCGCTTGGAAAGATTCAATACTCTTGCCTACGTCTTGCTCTATCTCTTTAGTAGTCCACTTGAGTGCTGCTTGCATTTGTCTTGAGCGTACCTTGGACACTGCTTCCTCGTTGTTAAACCAAAGAACAGACTCTCCCTCTTTCAACTGCTTTGCAAAGTAGACTGCTTGAGTAGATAAGAATGTAGTCTTCCCGCCATCCGGTCGGGAGCCTACAATAATAAAGTCTCCTTTGCATATACTTCCCATCATTAGTTGAAGCTCTGGGATTGACCACTCATACTTATCAGCATTCTTTCTTTCTTCTAGTTGCTCAAATATCAAAGCATCGTTGTTAACAAAAGAATACTGTTTAGAGTGCTGTTGCATCTCTTGGGTATAATCCTGGACGGCTTCCTCTACTTCTAACATTTTTCTTTTGCCTATAGTAACTTCATAAGCCATATCAGAAATAGTCATAGCCCAGTGGCGTATTGATAGCTCTCGAATTATTGGGTCGTCTTGCGAGGGAATAGGCATTTGATGCACTCTTTGACAGATAGCTTTAATCGTCGAAGCTTCTGTATCTGAGATACTTGGGTGGGAGATAGTACAGTACCAAGTACTGTACTCCTCTAAGTTAATTTCTTTTGGATCATAATCTTTAACGTAGTCTGGGAGACTACTAATTATACTTTGATACTCCTTAGAGTATCTCTCTATCTTTGCCCCCACAAGGGGATTGTATCGATGCCAATTCTCTCTGTCAAGCGTTAAATATTTTAATAGCTTTGCTTCTAAATCTGTTTCCATGTGAAATCCCTCAATTCCTTGTCGTGTATAAAATGTTTAGCCTCAACTTGTTTCAGCACTATGCCTGTCTTTGCGTGGTTTTGCAACTTAGTACAAATCTTCTTTGCCTTCTGCACCACCAGTGGACTATCGTTATCTAGCCACACTAGAACCTGATGCTTCTCTCTGTGTTCGTTCGCCCACTTCGCTATGTCTGATAGGTGCAAGTCACTCAGACTTGTGCCAAGCAAGGGTAATGCAGTACAAAATCTTGATAGTCTAATTGCAGAGACAATATCCTCACAAATAACCAGGAAATTAGGTAAGCTTGTTTTGGTTGTCATAAATCCGTGAGTCTTTGCACCTAGCGTTACCCACTTGGGCAAATCATTACCAGACTTAGTTCTAGCAGCGATGTTTGTGACCTCCTCTCCTCTAGTTAATGGGACTACTAGCATTCCACTAATGTAAGCACACCTCAACCTAACGTAGTCTGAAACATTCAGGCCACCTAAGAACCACCATCTTCTGAACTCTTTTGGTATTGCTCCAAACTCTCCTTGGTCAACTCCTCCATCGTTCCACTCTGATAAGTTGGGGAGCCTCCATGATTCAAATGAAGCTCCATCTGAGCCTTCAGAATCTCCTTTTGTTGTTCGTTCTTCGCCTTTAACTCTGTTAGCTTGATACCTTGAAGCACTGTTGCCCCCAAAATAGACACCAGAGCCACCACAATGATGACAATAACCAACCACAACTCCATCTTCTTTTCTCCTTAAATAAAAAGCTCGATTACTTCTACCTTCCTTGCAGTGATTCAAACTCACAGAGCCAGTGACCGGAAAGTGGTCTTCGTACTCTCTTAAATCAATTCTTTCTTTTGTATTCATTGAACTTAAATTCCCTGTCCGTCCAAGTTAACTCAAAAGCACTCTGCAAAGCTACGTGCTTACAACCTAAACACAAGTCCCCGTGTGAACGTGTTTCCTGGTTCCAAACGCACTCAAAGCTCTCTAATATCGTATCGCAACTTTTGCAACGCATTAGTGTCTGCTCCCGTGGTCAGCCCACTGACACGCTGTACTTAGCATTAGCAAAGCTTGTTCTAACTTTTCGCTTTTCTCGATGCTGCTCACTAGAATTTCAGTGGTCGAGAGTCGTTCGTCGTACTCGTCTGGCATCTCTAAATAATGCTCGTCGGCCAACACATCGGTAAGAACCCACGACAAAGCGTCCGAAAAAGTCTTGAAGTCTTTGGAAACTATAGCGTCCTTGTCCACTCGATATACTCCTCTTGTTCTGCTTCCGGTAAATCAGATATTGAATCTATTTTTTCGTGGTATTCTTGCTCACGAATATTAGCACCTTCGATACCCTTAGTAATGTTAAAAAGCTGCTCCCGCAGCGACAAATCCCAAAATGATTTCTTCATTAAAAATGCCTCCAAGTATTCGTTATGATCGCGACACAGGTCACGATATGTAGGATAAACCAGACTGTCCTCAATGTTAAATGTATATGGTCGTCCGGCTTATCATCATCGTAAGCCTTACTGCCCATCGCTTTGCACCAATATCTCCAAATCTTCTTACCTGTCACCATTGAAGTAGTCCTCAAACACGTCATCAAAGTAGGAAAATAGGTTCGTTATCAACTTGGTTTGTAAGTCCATCGCTAATTCCCACATATCATCATCAATAGATTCTGTTTTTGCTAACCGGAAAAGGTCGTCAGTCACAGACTTGTCGTGAAGAACAGACCAGACGCCCTTTTTGCGAGCTAGCTCGTCGGGGTTCATAATCAAATCACCTGTTATCCACACCTCAGATTTCTCGTCGTCTGCTAACGTCCTGTATTCGGCTAAATACAAATCCTTCTTTATCTCGTAATCAACATCCGACCAGGATTCGTTCCAAGCTCTTAAATCATATATTTCCTCTATGCTTGTCCAACTTAACATCACACTTCCTCCCTTTTAGCATGTAAATAGCCTTCGATCCAAATACTTTTGTCATCATCGCTCAAAGGGGTGTCTTGACCATAAATATCAGACTCCCACTCTAGAAACTTGGTTTGTCCTTCGTCCCATTTTCCTATGTCAGTAACTTTATCTTCTTCTTTCATTTCACTTTCCCTCATTTATCCAATTATAATTTTCTAACCATTTGTCTGTTAGCTCACAAGCTTTGAGTTCCCTAGCTAAATCAATACTTTTTGATTCTGACTTCTTGTCCTGCTCTAAACTCATAACTAACGTCTCCGTTATTTTCTTTATTTCCCACATTACGCTCACTCTCCAAAAATGTCAATAATTTTCTTAAATACCAAATTGACTTCTCAACCTCTTCTCCAACGTCATCGGTCTTCCTCCCCATTCTCCAGATGTATTTCATAGCGTTTAAACGCAAGTAACCAACAAACTCGTCGCGTGTTGAACACGCTTCCATTGCGTCGATGCACTCGATTTCCCCGTCCTTATAGTGACCAGGATTAATTGTGTCTCTAATTTTCAACTTGCTTTCTCCTTGTTGCTTAGATAAACTGCTTTTGCAAAGCCTCTAGGCGTTGCACTTCTGATATTCTTAGTCTTAAGGCTCTTACCGCCTAATTTCCGGTGCTGTAGAGAGCTGCCAAAGCTCTCGCATGCTACTGGTCTGGGTTCTGGCATGATAAAACCGTTGCCCGTCCACAAACACGTTTTCTTGCTGTATGCGTCTCTCTCTGCGATGTGTTCTGGATAATCTGGATGTACTGCTTCGCTTTCTAAAATATATCCACCGTATTCGAACGGGTGAAACATGTAATCTGGTTTCCTCCAAAGCGTCGAAAGCACACTAATTGGGTTCTCGATAACGTAAGGACAGCCATATAAATCAGCTATCTCGGCTATCGCTTGGGCGTGTCTTGCTGCCTCAATCTGAAACGCTTGGTTCTTTTTCCTCTTCTTTTCAAAATGCCTAGCTCCGCTTACAGCCAAATCTGTGCAAGGTGGAAAGCCTAATATAAAGCTCACCTCTCCCTTTTTAAATTTTTGGGTTAACTCAGCCAGGACTTTTGTATCGTACAAATCCGCTTCCGCATATGTCACGTTCTCCCGCTTAATCTCTCCCTTGTGTTGAATGTCGAAAGCGTAGCAGTCGAAGCCCTGCCAAGGCTTCAACGCTACACCAGTATAGTCATAAAAACTAAGGACAATCATTTTGCTTTGCTTCCTCGTCAACAAGCGTTAACCACAATTTCTCCATCTCTCTCTGCAACCTTCTGGCGGTTGCTATTGGGCTGCTTTTCCTCTTTTCCCTCTCTCGACGGTGTTCACGTTCTAGCTCTTGAAATTTAGGCGAGTCATGAAAGTATACCCGCAAGTGAGTACACATATTTTTTGGAGCACCATAACTATACTTTCGCCAATTTTTTTTAGCTTCTGCATTCATATACTGCCCTTTAACTAGCATTTTATACCGTCCTTTATTTTGGTATTTTTTCAAGCTTTCGATAAAAGCTCTCCCTTCGTCATCGTTCGGAATGTCTGCAAAGACATATCTGCAATTACCGTCCATTTATAGTTCCCCCTGCATGAAAGCTTCTTCTGGGTCTGTCTCTCCAGAATAAGCAGCTTCAGTTAATTGCGACATAGCTCCGCAAATACTATCCCAGGATTTATCATCGACGGAGTTATAACGGTTTGAGCGGTAATCGTGTAACACGTCCCACAAAATTCCTAATTGTTGTTCTATAGTCATTCCCGATGCTTCCATTATAGTTCCCCTTTTCGATTTATAATTTGAATAGCCTCACCCTCTGGGTTACGCTTGATAATTGAAAGGCTTGCTATAGCTCCACCTTGCCGTTTAGATTCTACGATTTCCATCGCTGCACTTTCAGCTTCAGACGAACTTAAGAATGTGTCACAGTACAGCATAAAAGTAGTATTTTCTGAGTCGTATTTATGAAGACAAGTTTTTTTATCGTCCCAGTACACTATGTATCTTTTCGTCATTATTTTTTCCTCTCGATTATTGTTGTTATATCGTTGTGTTGATAGCACACTAAACAATTTTTACATTGCTGTCCTGTGCAATTTTGTAATTCCAGTTTATCGTCACCTTTAACATTATTAAACGTCTTATCGAAATGGGTTGGCGGTTTAGCCATGATATGCCCGATCTTAGAATTTGAGAAGACTAGGATTAAATTGCTAGGCTTCTCGCGTTTCTTGAGAGCTTTATTTACTATGGTTGCTCGCTTAGTCCACAGTGCGAATGTGCAATGCGGATTATATTCCGCAATTAAGCAAAGATTCTCGAAATGGATGTCATTAAGCAGCTCTCCTTGTCCTGAAAATCTAAACACTGCACTCATAATTCTAGGTAATTGCCATTCGGTCAATATGGCTGCACTCAATAGGTCACTATTGCGTTGCAATGCGGGAACCATTGTTTTTCTATAACCTTCTAGCATTGAAACACTATAACAATATTCGCAAATGTCGCCATTGTCTGCAGAATTCATAGCCATGCAATACTTATTGGTTAATGTGTTGGTGCTAATAGAGTCAATGCTGTCTAGTTTGTTTTTAGGGCCTTTACTGTGTGTAATGTGCACCTGTTGTAAGTTTTCCATGTTATCCCCTTGTTATCTTTATTGTTGTTTCGGTGCTGTATGTCACTTGAACACGGGTGCAACCATTTACCCATTTCGTTAACCATTTACCAGATATATCTATAATAGATAAACCGGATTTACCGGATACTTTATATTTCCCCGTATCTGACGCCACGATAACAATAGCTTCGTCAGTTATTTTTCTGTCGTATCGTGTACCCTTAACCCATTGTGAATAATGTAATTCACTCTCTCGAATCTCTAACCAGATTCTAGCATTACCCTTGTTTTGCCCTACTTTTAAATCTTTCATTGTGAATTATTCCCTTAAATAATTTTGACATAGATTCCCTTGCGGGAATTTCGACTATTAAAGTCTCTTCAGTATGCCTTTATTAAAGTTTTTGAGGTGCGGCTACTCCAACAAGGTAGCCCAAACATTTAATTTTTTCTATGGTCTCTCTAGTGAGAGTCTTTGTACCCGCTATTTCGGCAAACAATCTGCTATGCTCGCAAGCTGGATAGATTGCCTCATTGCCAAAATTATTCTTAATTTTTACTGTTATATTCATAATGTATCCTTTTATTTAAGTTTATAAACTGTTTAAACGCTCTCACACTATCTCAAGTGTGAGGTCACCACAAGCGTTGCAAGTGAAGTTATCCATTAACTCTATATTCTTTCTTGATGTTCTATAACTGAACTCACATTCAGAGCACTCTACTTTTATCATTCTAGTAGACTGTTTCTTGATCTGTTTTGTATAGTCCAACTTAGCGTGTGGATACACACCAATCTTGTTCACTATTTCCTCAAGCTTAACCTTTAAAGCCTCACTTGCTGTTGTGGCGGTCATTTTGCCCTCAAGTCCTATTTTCTTAGCGATAGTCCTAAATAGTCCTTTATGACCACTCTTACAATCATCAATTGCGTGTATGTGCTCATGTGCTAATACACTCAATACTTCGATAGCATCGTCCAACTTAGGTGAAATAAATATCTCATTTACATTATTAGACGATACCGCACGGCTAAAGCATTGACCTATTGTCGCTTGTCGTGATGCACCGCCAGACACTGGCCAGCCACAAGATACCTTAACATCATCCGGTATCCTGTAACCTACAGTATTAAAGACTTCACTATCTAATAGTGTTGTCGCTTCTTCTAACCATTGTTCTCTTATCATGTTGTTTAAACCCTTCTTAATTAACTTGTCCCCAAGCATACAGATTTATAGTGCTCTTGAACATTACCGCTAAGTAATGTTACTTAGACTGAGTCTAAAAGATAGGCTTCACACAATGTCCTTGAAGCCACTCAAATCCGTTGCCCCTAGCTCTGCTATCAATCCGCTATCAAGTGCTCTTAAATCCGCTATCACTAGCTCGGTAATGTAGTACCCATTCCCACTCTTTCCCTCGCACTATTAAGGTGCAGTATCTTGCACCATCTTGGTGCATCCAGGGTTATCCACATTTTCCAAGAGTTACTCACATCTTATCCACATAGTTATCCATAATCACACTCTATCTATGGTTCAATAGACTATCTGAGCACTATCCTAGGCTTTATCATATCCCCGTAAGCCCCCGCCCCCCTAAGTTTCGGTTCACAGGTACTCAGTCACCCACAATTGTACAAGAGAAGAGGACACAGGAACCCCGAAGTTAAGAGAAGATAGCCGAAGATAGAAGAAGATATTTAACTAAAGAAATGCCAGATTAGAAGAACCCCCCTTAAAGGGGTTATCTCCTTAGAAATCAAACAGATAGATTAAATACCCCTAGTAATTAGAGTTAATTAGTTAGTGTTCGCACTCTGCGAGCACGAATGTGGTATAAATACAACACTCTACTACTTGACTTTTAAAAGTTTTTCTGTTAGGGTATTAATTAGAAAGGAAGAAGAGAGAACGTCCCCTTAAAGGGACGACTTACTTACTTACTTCTCTTAGAGACTCTCTGCATTTCATGCAGATAGTATCCACCCAAGGGGGGTGAACTAAGAACTATTATAAAGTGCTTGACTTTTAGGATAAAGTAATGTATGCTATAGAAAATAGGAGAATAATTACTTGCCTAATGAATCCATGTATGGTTCCTTCATGTCTACCCCTTCCACGAAGGGAGTAGATAATAAAAGATTACAGAGCTTCCCTGGCTTCTTCAGTTCTAATTCTCCACAGAACCAGACAGCCTTTGGTAGTGCAACGCTACCTACCTATCCACAACAAGAACTTCCAAACGATAAAGCTTCTGAAGATGGGCTAACGTACCTAGTTAGACTGCTTAGACAGAACCCAGCAAAGCTAGGATTATAGCTATGAAAGGTGTTAAACATTTTAAAAGAGATGGAACAGAGTGGAAAGGCGGAAGTCATAAGATGGCTAATGGGCAGCTCCACTCAGGGAAAACCCACGGTAAAACCAGCCAAAGGCTGTA
>JGI24006J15134_10001659_pt1 | contig 12622 bp, 7 predicted proteins | sample LinPmetageLP53_FD_15134 | JGI IMG/M metagenome (IMG submission 15134) | reverse complement strand
GTAGATTGACAATCGGTGACGGTGCACTATCTCCGGTCACAGATAATCAAATAGATCTAGGTACTTCAAGTCTAGAATTCAAAGACGCTTTCTTTGACGGCACAGTTACATCTGATGCTTTCGCAGGGCCATTAACAGGTGATGTTACAGGAAATGTTTCTGGCACAGCGGCAACCGTAACAGGTGCGGCGCAATCAAACATCACTTCTCTAGGTACTTTAACAACTTTAACTGTTGACAATGTCATCATTAATGGTACAACCATAGGACATACATCAGATACAGACGCAATTTCAATTGGGTCAGACGGTGATATTACACTAACACAAGATCTAGAATTACAACACGATGGTGCTATACTATCATTTGGTACCAACGACGAAATAGCACTGACACACGTTCACGACACAGGATTACTTTTGACTGACAGTGGCGGAACACCAACTTTACAATTACATGATTCAAACGAATCTGTGTCTTCAGATGGCACAAACCTAATTTTTACATCGGGTGGCACGGCATTCAAGATGCCGATAGCGGACGGAAATAATGGTGACTTCCTCAAGACGGATGGCGCAGGGACGATGTCGTTCGCTTCGTCAGTGGCAACACCCTCAGATGACACACGGGTCGTAGTCAAGAACAACAAATCAGTGTCGACCTCAGCGAGGACTGTGGACTACTTCCAATCAACAAGTGCAGACCTGGCATGGTACTTTGTCGCACTCAATGATTTGACAAACGACCATTCGAGTGCATCTTGTTTTGCAGTGGCACACAACAACTCAGATGCTTTCATAAGTGGTCCCAGGGGTGGTGCTTCTGGATCAGATAACTCTCTGCCATCAACAACTGCTGACATATCCAGTGGTCAGGTAAGGGTCAAAATAACGGCTCCTAGTGCAGACTCCAAGATCAGTTACTACAAGATTCCAATTTCAAGAGCTAACACGGCAGACGCCACAGCAGGTGTCACTATCACAACTTCCAACACAGATGTTGATTCGGATTCAGAAGTAATAGACACATTTGCCCATGCATCATTCAGGGCGGCGAAGTACCTAATTATTATAGATGACAACGCCAAGACAGAGACTGGCATCACAGAAGCATTGGTTGTGCATGACGGGACGACTGCATTCGTGACTCAGTATGGTACAGTCAACACGGGCAACAACGACATGATAACTTTATCAGCACAGATAGTATCAGCCAATGTTGTCCTTTCAGCGGCGGGTCTGGCATCAAACTTGTCACTTAAAATACATAAAACTCTACTATCAGACTCCATGTCAGCCGTTTCAAACGCCAATCAGAAGATCATAGGAGCAACAACCGTAAGTTCGAGTGCGACTGCATTTGACAGTTTTGACCTGGACGATGCCACAGCGGCCCTGTATTATGTTGTAGGCGGAAATGCATCGGAGGGTGCGTTCAGTGTGCAGGAAGTTTTCTGTGCTGGAGCGCCGGGAGAAGCATCTGTAGTAGAAGGTACATTTGTATCTACCAAAGGCACGCACCAACTTTCATTCACAGCGGCATTTGATGCCGATGAAGACAACACACTACAAATGAGTGTTGCTTCCACGTCAGGCGGATCTACAACAGTAAATGCGTACAGAATCAACTGTCTAGCAGAATAAACGTCGAAACAGGATAAATATCTGCAATATTAACAATCATGCGGGAGATATGGAACCATGACAACAAGAAATTTTAGAGTAAACAACGGATTGGAAGTAGGTGATATTGTAATATCAGCATCTGCAAACACAATCACAGGCGGCGCGACAGCGGCACCAAGTGCTGACGGTCAGTTCGCAAACAAGAAGTACGTAGACGACCAAGCGGCGGCGACACTAACACTAACAAATAAAACTTTAACAGCACCAAAATTTGCTGATGCAGGATTTATTGCAGACGCAAGTGGAAATGAACAAATCATTTTCCAGACAATAGGTTCAGCAGTTAATGAATTAGAAATTTCAAACGCGGCATCAGGTAACGGTCCAATCCTAGGCGCAAGTGGAGAAACAAACGTTGCAATAAATATCACTCCCAAAGGAACTGGAAACATTCTATTAAACGCAGGATCAGATGTAGTCATACCTGCCAACAAAGGATTACAATTTACAGATGCTAACGAAAAAATCGAATCAGACGGAACTGACTTAACAATAAACTCAGGTGCAAAAATAAATTTGACAGCCACATCAGATGTGGTGGTACCAGCAAACGTTGGTATAACATTCGGTACAGGTGAGAAAATTGAAGGTGACAACACAGACCTTACAATCACATCAGGCGCCAAGATAACATTGGCGGCAACATCAGATGTAATTCTACCACCCAACATTGGACTTGTTTTTGACACAGCAGGTGCTGAAAAGATTGAGTCAGACGGTACTGACCTTTCGATATCAGTCGGATCAGGTGGAGACATCAACATACCAGCAAGTATTGGTTTGACATTCGGAGATGACGGTGAGAAAATCGAAGGTGATGGTACAGACTTAACAATCACAGGTAACAAAATTAATTTGACTGCCGCAACAGATGTGATCATCCCTACTAACATAGGATTACATTTCACTGATGCCAATGAGAAAATTGAGTCTGATGGAACAGACTTTACTTTCAACTCAGGTAATGACATCAACTTGACGGCAACAACTGACATCAACGTTCCGGCTAACGTTGGTTTAACATTTGGTGATGACGCTGAGAAGATCGAAGGCGATGGAACCGATTTAACAATCACGGGTAACAACATCAACCTATCTCCAACAGCAGACGTCAACATACCAGCAAACAAAGGTTTGACTTTTGCAACAGCAGAGAAGATAGAATCAGATGGTACTGACTTGTCAATCACTGTTGGTTCAAATGGAGACATCAACATCGGCGCAAACATCGGNTTGACTTTTGGTGATGATGGCGAGAAGATAGAAGGTGACGGAACAGACCTAACTATTTCNGGTAACAATATCAAATTGACGGCGGCCGCAGATGTTATTATTCCTACAAATATAGGTTTACACTTTACAGACGCAAACGAAAAAATTGAATCAGATGGTACCGACTTAACGATAAACTCGGGTGCTAAAATTAATTTGACTGCAACGTCAGATGTACATCTTCCAAATGATGTTGGACTTGCCTTAGGTGCAGGTGGTGAGAAGATCGAATCAGATGGTACTGACTTAACTGTCACATCAACTGGTGCATTGAACTTGACTGTTACAGGCGCAACAACAGTATCAGGTGCATTAGTTGTTACTGGAGACTTCACAGTTAACGGAACCACAACAACAAACAACTCGGTCAACTTGACAGTAGACGATAACTTGATTGAACTTAACTCTGGTATATCAGCATCAAGTAACGATGCAGGTATCATCATTGAGAGGGGTTCAACAGGTAACAACGCGGCAATCATTTGGGATGAGTCAGCAGACAAGTTCTCAATGGGACTAACCACTGCGGTAGCAGGTGATAAATCAGGTGGTATAACTGTAGCGGCAGGTACGTTGGTAGTTGGCATCGAAGGTGATGTCACAGGCGACTTGACAGGTACTGCGTCCTTGGCGACAGCAGTAACATGTACTGCAAACAACACAGCCAACGAGAGTGTTTTCATAACATTCGTTGACGGTGCTACTGGTACACAGGGCATAGAAACTGATACCAACTTGACTTACAATCCATCAACCAACGTGTTAGCAACTTTGGCATCATCGGCGCAGTATGCGGACGTTGCCGAGCGTTTCGAAGCAGACGCTCCTATGGAAGTTGGTTCAGTGGTTGAACTTGGTGGTTCAGCAGAGATAACAGAAGCCACTTCAGACTTATCCGAAGATGTGTTTGGCGTGATATCATTCAAACCTGGATTCATGATGAACTCATTGGCAGGTGAAGATGCAACACACCCATTCGTAGCAATGACAGGTAGAACACCAGTCAGAGTTTCAGGTGCAGTGAACAAAGGTCAAAGACTTGTTAGTTCAAGCATCAAGGGTTGTGCGAGAGCGGCCGCAACAGGCGAGTCAATCTCTCCTTTCAACGTAATTGGAAGAGCATTAGAATCTAACACTGAAGCAGGTATCAAATTGGTAAACTGTGCAGTGAGGACTAACAACTAATAAATATTCATACTTTTTAGTAGAATCAAAAGGCGGCTTTAGGGTCGCCTTTTTTTTAGGTTATTAAATCTAAGATTGTTTGTAACTTTCCTTTTATACTTTTATTGTTCAAAGTATTTTTAAGACCCATGTGTAGGTTCTTTGGCCAGCATTCAAACGCAGTCCAACAGTATCCTGAATGTTCTTGATTGAGTTTCGGTAGGAACTCTGAATCAATTGCTATCAGGTAGGTATGGAAGAAAAACTTTTGATCGTTTGATGTGAACATCTCCAGAGGAATAACCTTTTTGAACTTTGGCATCATGCCAACTTCTTCCTCTACTTCTCTTTTTAGACCTTCAAAAGCGGACTCCGTGAACTTTGATTTGCCACCAACCAGTCCCCACATGCCTTGTGTCTTCTTGTCAGTCCGCTGTAAAAACAAAAAACGTTTAGTGCTGGTGGAATAGAACAATGCACCAGAACATACTATATTATCTTTCATATTATATTATAACAGGTATGCTTTAAATTATCAAGGGGTAGTAGCATCGTTGGCGTCAGCGTCCTCTGTCTGCTGGTAACCACCGTCAAGCACGATACTCCAATCGCCTTGTTTGTACACACCCTCGTACGACTTGACCCATTCAGTTCCTGTGAACCTGTACTGTATACCTGTGTTAAGATTGGTAACATAGTGTTGGGTTGAGTCAGGATCAGAGGCATCAAATGCTATGTTCCATTTGGTAGTTGTGCCGTTGTATTCGATTATATCACCAACTTTTGCTACTAAAGTACCCCAAGTGCTACTTTGAAAACTTGCTGTAGAATCTCCAACGTCATTTATAACCAAATAACGATCTCCATCTACTGGAGTGCCTGGATTAAACGTTGCAGGATTAATAATTTTTTTGACAGCAGTAAGTGAATTGCTTGGTATTGTGTCCGAATCTATTGTATAAAGTAGTATTGTGTCATCCAAAGTGGTGGTTGCTATTGTACCAATCACTTGGTTTCCGTTTGGTTGTTGTAGTCTTATTTGAGACGTTCCGTTGATCACTTTTCCATACTGATCTAAGATTAATTTCCAATTCAATGGCGGCCCGAATGTATCAAATGGATCTGCTAATCCTGGATCTCTGGCTCCTGTATGGAAGCCGTCACCACCAGATTTCACATTTACACCTGTTGTTCCTAACAATCTTAATTGGTTTCCTGATACCAGTAGTCCAAAATTGTTTGGTGTGATAAAACTTCTTGAAGTCAACTCTCCGTCAATTAATCCCTTGGCTATTCCACCATCGTCGTCGTATATACTCATTATAATTTTTTGTACAACACCCAACTTTTTAACTTTTACAGGTGGTGATAACCATATTGGCATAGAGAATGTAAGCGTTGCAACATCAATTTCTGAATCTGCACCTATAGGTATTGTTCTACTGCTGAATGTTACCCCTGTCAATTCAACATAACTTAAACTAGTCCAGTCAATATAGTTGTCTGTCTTCTGTATCTCGAAATCAGGATTGAAAAGATACAGTATCTGTTCCATTATTTGTAACTTTTGGTCTGTGTTTGTAGTCCATATGTCAGCAGACACTTCCAGCCTAAACGGTGAAGGCATTACCTTCTCTACAGTGTAGCCTGCACCCAATTGGTTGGTGTAGTTGCCGTCGTCGTCCACATCTCTTTCCCTCAGATGCTGTTTCTCTATGTGATAAGGGTTCTGCATTCGTTCCCTGTCATAGTTCAATTCCCTAACATAAGCCGCAATTCTTGGTGCATACTGCAAAGCATTCTCTGAGTTGTTTCTTATGATGTTGGCTACCTGCCTGGTTGGGTCTCCGTACACGACAGGCACAGCTCTTAAACTAACCGAACCGTCGCTTCCTTTTCCTGTTTCAACTGAGAAATTACTCAATATCCTTATAAATTGAGTTAAAAACTTTCTAACCTGTCCTTCGTAGAAATGTAACATTAATTGTCAGCCTTTGGTTTAAGAGCATCTGTTAAGGACTGTCTTTGTGTGACAGTCAGTCCATTAATTGTAGATTCTGTTGTGTTGTTGACAAAACCTGTTTTGTAGTTTGCTCTTGAATCGTTGTTTGTTGTAGTTATCCTGACAGAATCTTCTATCTTTACCCATCGATTTCCGTCATAACGGAATAATCTGTTTGGTAGATAATCTGTCCTCAGGAAGTAGTCGCCCTTATCAACATCTGCAATTGGAAAAGATATCCCAAAGCCTGCAGGGTTTCCGTTCGGTGCTACACCGTCGCCATCTAGGTAGAAACCATAGTGTGAACTTGCAGGAGTGTCAATGGATGCATTGACTGTGGTACTGCTACTTGCTCTCTGACTCTCCGTGTTCACGTTATCTGTTCTGATGTTGCCTCTTTCATCAATAGGTGCAACATAATATTGTTTGTAATTAAAACCTGCCTTGGGTGCATCTGATTCTGCCTGTGCCACAACTTGGTCGTTAATCTCTTTCTCTTTATTGAATGTTGACATGTAACTAGCCAGACTATTCGTTGTTGTTGCATCACCAATTACATCTCTAAACTCTTGTGAGTCCACAAGTGTTTTTAATTTTAATCTTAGCAAGTGCGGCCACCAAGTTTGAGAAAATCCTTCAGCGGCTCTGTTTACATCTTCAACGACATAATATCTTTTTAGTGCAATCGGAATACTTTCATCTAATGAAAAGTCTTCTTTCATGTGTGGGAACTCTAGGACATCGCCCGACATTGGCTTCCGGCCAATACGTTCAACAATGTCATTCATGTGTACAGTCAAAAATAATGTATCATTAGACAAGAACATACCAAACTGAGATAGATTGAAATCTTGATCCTGCACATTGTATATGCCTCTGACTGTGTAGACATCACTGTGATATTTCCTATCTCTGTTCTCTAAAAACAACAGATCCTGGATTGTAGTTTCATTAATTTCACTACCTGCGTAGTTGGGTTGAGTCGGAGAAGCCTGTCCGTCCTTTTGTTGATCTCCCTGATCGTAAGGTCCTAGATATTTGTGTAGGTGTAAATCAGTACCGCCCACTGTAAACATCTCTCTGATGTTTCGATCAAAGAATTTGTAGTCATTGCCCTTTTCAGGCTTAAAAATGGATAATCTTGGCATGTCATACATATTTATTGCACAGGCAAAGGCTATAAATATGAGTATGTCAGAACTACAAACAGGTCAGCAAGAAATATTCGATTACGTTAAGAACAATCTCGGTGAAGGGATGATTGACGTTGAATTAGACCCAAAACACTATCAAACGGCGCTGGAAAGAGCCGTGAACAAATTTAGACAGAGATCATCAAATGCTGTAGAAGAATCTTATGCTTTTCTTGAGCTCCAGAAAAATCAAAATACATATATTTTACCAGATGAGATAATCAATGTAAGAAATCTTAACAGAAGAACAGTTGGATCTAGAACAGAAGGCGGCGAAGGTGGAACATTGTTTGAACCGTTTAACTTGGCATACACAAACACATACTTGTTACGAGCAGGTGCGACAGGTGGATTGGCAACTTACTATGCGTTTGCATCATACCAAGAATTAGTAGGAAAGATGTTTGGAAGTTTTATACAGTTCCATTTTGATGTAGCAACAAAAAAATTAACTATTACACAAAGGCCCAGAGCTGACAACGAAACAGTTCTTATGCACACTGACAACTTTAGGCCTGACATCACACTTTTCAAAGACATATACTCTAAACCATGGATCAGAGATTATGCTCTTGCAGTGTCTAAAGTAATGCTTGGCGAAGCAAGAGGCAAGTTCAACACAATCGCAGGTCCACAAGGCGGGACGACACTTAACGGTGATGCTTTAAAGAACGAAGGTCAAGCAGAGATGGAAAGACTAGAAAACGAAATAGGCAATTTCCAAGAAGGTGGCACACCTCATAGTTTTGTTATTGGTTAATACCAAACAATATCAATTTAAATAGTTGGTATGAAAGACTCAAAATACAAAAACTATTCTGATCTCACATTAGACGAACTAGAAGTGTTAGTTCAAGAACTTGAGAACATGAGTATCGTTGCTTTAAAACAAAAAAAGAAAAGCCTTAGAATTACCATTTTAAAATCTGTCCAAGAAGTAATTAAAGTGATTGAAATAAGACTAAAAAAATAGTATAATACTGCTATGCTGATAGGTATAGTAGGTTTAATAAGTTCTGGCAAAGGCACTGTTGCTGACAGATTAGTTGAGCAACACGGTTATAAAAAAGATAGTTTTGCAAAAAGTCTTAAAGATGCTGTTGCATCTATGTTTAATTGGGACAGGAGTATGCTTGAAGGAGACACAGAATCCAGTAGGCATTGGCGAGAACAACCAGATAACTTCTGGAGTGAAAAGTTTGGCAAACCTATAACACCCAGATGGGTACTACAATACTTTGGTACAGAGGTAATGCGTGGCCAAATGTATGATGCAATATGGGTTGATAGTTGTATAGGTAGATACAAAGGACAAAAAACGGTCATAGCAGATACCAGGTTTCCCAATGAGGTTAAACAAATCAGAGCACATGGTGGCAAAATTATTCTAGTGCAAAGGGGTAAAGATCCTGAATGGTTCACAAATTATGTTGAGGGAAACATCCAACCAACCGGTGTACATTCATCCGAGTATGCATGGGCCAGAGAAGAATTTGACTTTGTAATACATAACAATGGCACTAAGGAACAACTTTACACCGAGATAGATAGTTTAATCGTCAGCAACAAGATCACCAACACGCCATCCAAGTCTACGAGTGCTACTCAGCCGTTGGCAATTGGCGCAAACAGTTTTTAAATTACTGGTTACAGTATTCCTAAGATTTCCATCCACAAATAGCACATCCATCTGAGATTTGTCTTGAGCCTTGAATCCGCAGAGCTCACATTTCTTTTTGATCTTGTATCCTGATCTTTGCAAAGCAGTCACTCCGCCAACTTTTTTCCCTGCTCTTTTGCGAATGCAGGTGTCACACTGACTACGCCAATAGACCTTGCCATAACGCTTGTAGGCATATGCCCTTGGCTTAGATCTACACTCCTTACACAATGGTCGATCTTTGTACTGCATGTGTGTATTTACGTTCCCTATATAGGCACCTAGAAAACGGTAAATTCTGTCGTAAAAACCATATGATTGAATAAATAACTCTAGTATATACGTAACTTGCAAGGAGAATACGAAAAATGGCATTAACATCACCAGGAGTAGAAGTTTCAATTATAAACGAGAGCTTTTATGTACCATCAGATGCGGGTACAACACCACTATTCATAGTAGCATCATCACAGGACAAGAAAACAGGAGCAGGAGACAGCACTGCGTCAGGAACACAAACGGCCAACGCCAACACTGCATTCTTGATTTCTTCTCAAAGAGAATTAACAGAGACTTTTGGAGATCCAAAATTCTACACAGACGCATCAGGAAGTTCACTTCATGGTTATGAATTGAACGAATGGGGACTACAAGCGGCTTACTCATTTTTAGGAGTTGCCAACAGAGCTTTTGTTCTAAGAGCGAATGTGGACACATCAGAATTAGTTGGAAGTGCTTCGGCACCGACAGCGAGACCAACGGACGGAACATACTGGTTTGACCTTGCATCAAGCAGTTACGGTTTATTCGAATGGTCACAGACTAATCAAACTTTTACAGCCATTACTCCAATATTAATTACTACGACTGCTGATCTTGTAGGATCTGCTTCAACAGGTGCTCCAAAACAGAACATTGGATCAGTTGGAAGTTACGCAATTAACACGACACACGTGTCAAACAAGATCTACAAAAAGAACGCAAGTAATGAATGGAACCACGTAGGTTCAAGTGCATGGAGTACGGCAATACCAATTATTACAGTTGCTTCAGGAACTACAGTTACTAGTGGACACAAAATGGTATTAAACGATACGGAAATCACAGTATCAGGCACAGCATTATCAAATGTTGCAACAGCAATTGGTACAAATGTAACTAACGTTACTGCAAGTGTAAACAGTGTAACAGGTAACTTGGAGATCTTCCACAATGGAAGAAATGCAGGTGACTCAACAGGTGGTGCAGGATCTATCAGATTTAATGAAGGTACCGGTCTATTAGCAAGCCTAGGAATCACAACCGGTGTATACCAAGGACCTAAATTCCTACAAGCAAAACACACTAGCAGACCAACTTGGAAAACTGCAGACGAAAACAGACCAAACGGATCAGTTTGGTTCAAGACGTCTTCTGCAAACTCAGGTGCAAACATCATAGCGAAACTTTACAGTTCAGCGAGTGCAAGTTTCTCAACAGTGGCGGCGCCATTGTTTGCAACAAACCACTCAGCGATCTTTAACCTAGACGCGGCTAACGGTGGAACTGCATTAGCAACAGGACAACTTTACACACAATTCAACATCACTGAAGAGAGCATGGGTGCAGATGACCTAGGCGGAGTAGATACTACTGCTAACGTGGGCGACTTCCAACTTTTCAGATACGAAGGCGGAGCAACAATAATTCAGTCTAAGACAAAAGATCCAAGTTTCACAGCAGGTGAGACTTTCTCTGTACAAGAGTCATTAAAGAACACCGAAGCATTAGACAGTGCTAAAACAGTTACAATGATTTCAGGAGACGGTTCTACGTTAGGTGACGCGGACGACTTTGTGACTGCTTTCTCAACAGCAAACTTCACAAACTTAGAAGCAGAGGTTATTACTACAGGTGAAAACATTGGTGCAATACAGATCAAACACAAACTGGGCGGTGAGTTCAGAATGGTTGACACATCAGGCACTCCATTAGCAGACGCAGGTATAAGCACAACCACTGCACACAGTTATGGATCATTCACAGCAAACAGTTCAACGTTGATTGATAATTTATACGATGCTCCTACAGGAGAATCATTAGACTCATCAGCCAACAATGCTGTTGTGGCTTCAAACTTCAAAAGATTGAGCTACACTGCATCATTGAGTGAGCCAACAAGTGAGCCAGCAGATGGCACACTTTGGTACGCTACTTCAATAGACGAAGCAGACATCATGGCACACAACGGAACAACTTTCGTTGGATATGCTACAGCATACTCTACAACAGACCCTAATGGTCCGCAGTTCAGTGCAACAGCACCAACTACACAATCAGATGGTACAGCACTTGTGACTAACGATTTATGGATTGACACAAGCGATATTGAGAACTATCCAAAACTTTACAGATATAACACAGCGGCAACTCTAAGTTCTACAAACACAGCGAACCAAGTTGCAGTAACAACTACAGGCGCGGCTTTTGAATTGGTTGACAAAACAGACCAAACCACAGAAGATGGTATCGTTTTTGCAGATGCAAGAATGCAAACTACAGCGGACAGATTAGATCAATTGGAAACAGGTACTGCCGGCCCAATGAGTCCTATCAAAGACTTGTTAAGTGATGGCTTCCTAGACCCAGATGCTCCAGATCCAACTTTATTCCCACAAGGTATCTTGCTTTGGAACACTAGACGTTCTGGTTACAATGTCAAGGAATACAAAAACAGTTACATCACTTCTGCAAAATATCCAGGAAGTGGATCGTCAGGTTTAGGTAACGTGAGAGCATCTAATGAGCTTGTGAGTGGTTACTTCCCTGACAGATGGGTTACTAAATCAAGCAACAATGCAGACGGCTCTGGATCTTTCGGAAGAAAAGCACAGAGAAAAGTTATTGTTGAGCAACTTAAATCAGAGATCGATACCAACCAAGCAATCAGAGAAGACCAAAGAGGTTACAACGTGATTGCTGTACCTGGTTACCCTGAACTGATACAAAACATGATTAACTTGAACACTGACAGAAACAACACAGCGTTTATAGTAGGTGACACACCTTTGAGATTAGAAGGTACGTCAACTAACATACAAAACTGGGCTAATAACACAGCAGGTGCACTTGACAACGGCGAAGATGGCCTAATCAGTGCAAGTGATTTCTTGGGAGTGTTTTATCCATCAGGACAAACAACTGACAACACAGGTAAAACTATTGTTGTACCACCATCACACATGATGTTGAGAACACTAGCAAACAACGACAACATCGCTTTCCCATGGTTCGCACCAGCAGGAACAAGAAGAGGTGTTGTTGACAACGCTACATCAGTTGGTTACATAGATACAAGTTCTGGAGAGTTTGAAACAATATCTGTCACAGAGTCTGTTAGAGATTCAATGCACGAAGTTAAAGTTAATCCAATAACATTCTTCTCAGGAGCAGGAATTGTAAACTTTGGTAACTTAACTAAAACTTCAGCAAGTTCGGCTCTAGACAGAATAAATGTTTCGAGACTGGCAGTGTATCTAAGAACACAATTAGATGCCATTGCTAAACCGTTCATATTCGAACCAAATGATGAACTTACAAGGAATGAGATCAAAGCCGCAGTTGAATCATTCTTGTTAGAACTTGTTGGTCAGAGAGCATTGTTCGA
>JGI24006J15134_10001658_pt1 | contig 12625 bp, 12 predicted proteins | sample LinPmetageLP53_FD_15134 | JGI IMG/M metagenome (IMG submission 15134) | reverse complement strand
GACGGCTCTCAAGGTGACAGCGAAGGCGACTCCGCTCAATGAGTGAAGACCGAGGCGCTGATTTTTTAGCGGCTGATGCGAATAGATTATTAGAAGACCCTGTTTTAAAGGACAGCTTTAAACATTATGAAGAGGCGCTAATTAACCGGGCGGTATTCTCGCAAGATGATGCTGAGAAATGCCGGTTATTAGACGCTGTTCACGTTTGTAGAATGGTGAAACAACATCTACTAACGACGATATTTGACGGCAAAAGAGCCGTTAAAGCAGCCGACGAGATCGCCTCTGGCGAGCGTTGGTTATAGGACAAGCGCAAGCACCCTAACCAATCTAAGGATACAATATGTCAATGAATAACGAAGAAAGCGTCGTAGAGGCGTTTGAAGGCTTGTTAGATTCTGAAAATACGGAGTCTGAGGAAGTCTTGGCCTCGGAGGAAGTCTCCGAACAAGCCGAAGAACTAGAAGCTGAAGCCGAGTCATCACAAGCAGAGGAAGCTTATGAAGGTGAAGCCGAGGAAGTTGTTGAGGATGAGGAAGTTGTTGAGGAAGTCGATCCGAGTGACCCCGGCGAAGTTGAGTTTCAGCTTAACGACGGTCAAGTCATCAGGACAACGAAAGACGAACTAGCTAATTCTTTTATGAGACAGCGAGATTATACCCAAAAGACTCAGGCTCATGCTGCTGAGAAACAAAATTTCGAAGCGGAGAAAGCTCAATTTCATGCTGAAATGAATAGGCAAATTCAAGCCTTATCAGAGGTTATTGAACCAGAAATTAACTGGGCAGAGCGATATGAAGAAGACCCTTACAATGCTCCGAAAGAGCATTTAGAATATCAAGACAAGCAAAAGAAAAAAGCCGAACTACAGTATCAAAACCAACAATATTTCGCGCAACAATCTCAAGCATATTTGCACGAACAGAGACAGCTTTTAACTCAGATTATTCCCGAATGGTCAGATGCAAAAGTAGCAGCTGAGGAAAATCCACAAGTTTCTCAATTTCTAGTCGAGGAAATTGGATTAAATCCGCAAGATGTGAAAACTGTTCAAGACGCGAGGTTGGTGAAATTAGCGTTGTTAGCGATGAGACAGCACAAGCTACAATCTCAAGCAACTAAGGTAGTGAGGAAAAAGGTGAGTAAAGCTAAAAAGGTTTTGCGACCCGGTTCCGCTGCGAAAAAGGTATCTTCGAAACAGTCGTTATCCCGGAAAATTCAAGAGGCTGGGCAGCTTCAAACAACTGACGCATTTGCAGCAGTGTTTGAGGAAATCATGTAACTCGTAATTTTTATAAAGGATAAAGAAAATGGCAGTTCCTGCTAATACCGTTATCGTTAGTTCTCGAACTAACGTAAAACCCGACGTTGAAGAAGTGATCAAAATGATTACTCCTGTCGATACCCCAGTGGTTACTATGGCTAAGCCAATTAAGGCAACAGGCAAGTTCCACGAGATACTCAACGATGAACTTGCTAATGCAGCTACAAACGTGAACGCTGAGGGCGATGATGACGCAGCATCAGCTTCCGCTGTTTTAGTTCGCACCGCGAATCGCTGTCAGATCGTCAAATCTACTGCGTCCGTTTCCGCCACCAGTGAAGTTGTTGGGTTATACGGTTATAAATCGCAACTCAGTTACGAAATGGCTAAGCGAGCAAAATCCGTGAAGCGTGATTTAGAATTCGCAGCAAGCAGAAACCAACCTTCAGCAGCAGCTGGGGCTGGCGATACAATGGCAGGGCTAGAAAGCTCAATCAAAACAAACATCGTCTATTCCTCTGCTCAAGGTGCGGGTGCTACCCCCGGTTTTGTTGGCGCTGATACAGTCGCTCCAACTGATCCCGGCAATGCTGCCGTCGCGCTTACAGAGCCTAAGCTGAAAGAAGCAATGAGGCTCGCTTGGAACAATGGCGGTCAGCCTGATATGATGGTTGTCGGCCCTGTTACAAAACAGGTCTGTTCGGGGTTCGGGGGAATAGCAAATTTATACCGCGACCAATCTGTGAATGACATGAAGCCGGCCTCTATTATGGCTGCTGCCGATGTCTATGTGAGTGATTTCGGCGAAATCAAAATCATTCCTTCAAGGCATTCCAGAGGCGCGACTGCATTGCTTCTAGATACAGATTATCTAGCGATGGCAACACTTCGCCCTTGGCAAACATATGAACTTTCTAGAACAGGAGACAACAAAAAATCGTCGATTGTTTGGGAAGGATGCATCGTTTGCCAAACGGAAAAAGCACACGCCAAGATCGTAAACGTGACTGGCTAATTTTGTTTTTAACAGAATGGAAGGCGGGGGCTTCGGCCCTCGTTTTTTTATATGGATAATAATAAATGGCGTGTTTTAGATGACACTTTGACACATACTGAATATTTCAATTATGACGATGAAACTGGTCAATCTCATTTAAAATATGTTTACAAACAAACCGCTCAGATTGTTGATCAGAATAAATCTATTCAATCAAAAGATGTTGCTAAGGGCGAAAGTAATGAGCTTTGGCATTTAGCCCAAATCCCTCCGAGCGTCATTCATGCTTGGCTTCAAGAAGACCCGCCACTCGATATATTCAACAAGGATCATAAAGAAAGGCTGCTAAAGCGCCTCGATGATCCCGACTTCAAATACCTCCGGGTGAACACTTCCCGGATCGGCAAAAAAACGATGCACATTTAGGATTTAAGATATGGCGCTTACAAATTACGGCGAATTGAAATCAGCCGTCGCAAATCTTCTCAATAGAGAAGATCTAACGGCGAATATTCCTGATTGGATTTCAATAACGACCGCTATGATTAACAGGGATACAAAATTCCGAAACCGCCTTATGGAAGCGTCAGTCGATCTTACTTTCACCAGCAACGAAGTTACTCTTCCGGCTGATTTTCTAGAAGCTAGGACAGCCGTATTTTTATCAAGCCCTCGCGTTAGACTGGAATATTTAACTCCGGCTCAATTCGAGGATATTTACACTACTGATACGTCAGGAACTGCTCAGCAATTTACGATTTTAGGAAACAAATTAAAAGTCGGCCCTTTCCCCGGAACAGGAATAAAACTTCGTTTAGCCTATGTTCAAAAAGTCCCAGTTTTAACAACTGACGCCTCGACAAATTGGGTTTTAGATGAACACCCGGATGTTTTACTTTATGGCGCTTGTGTCGGCGCTTCGCCGTTTCTTGGCGACGATCAAAGGCTTCAAACCTTCTTTGGTTTATATGATCGCGCAGCTGCCGAGCTTGCCGGGATGGATAGCAGAGCGCGATGGAATGGCGCCCCGATTAGACCTACTTTATCGGTAGCGATCGTATGATCCCAAACCCAAAAGCCTTCGATAATTGGCAATCTTGGGGCAACTCAGTCACAACAATTTTAACCCCATTTATGCAGAGCGTTGAGAATACTTTTTTTCGACAAGGGAGAGTCGCAGCGCTCTCAACAGTAAAGGTCGCAGACCTTCCAAACGTCAAACCCGCCGGGCGAATTGTCTACTGTGACAATGAGAGTGGAGGGAGCGTTTTATTATTTTCTGATGGCACGAACTGGCGTCGTTCAACTGATAGGAACATTGCATCATGAGTAATCCAACAACGCGAGGAAAGTATAAATTATTGCAGCTTGGCGAAGGGCTGAATAGTTGGGGATTATCGAGCGGGTTAAATGGCGGGGTGTTTGAAAGGCTCGACGAAGCTGTTCATGGCGTTCAAGAAATTACACTGACCTCGACTTCCTATACCCTCACAACAACTAACTATGTCGAGAACGATATTCGCTATCGTATCTTGTCATTTTCTGGCAATTTCGCTGCGACGATTGCGATCCCGGCTTCGACAGAAAACTGGTGGATTATTAAAAATTCTTCCGGGCAGATTTTAACATTTTCTAACGGTTCAAACAGCGCGACTATCGGCGTCGGATTTTATGGGCTTGTTCACACAAATGGAACGACAGTCGATAGCCTTACTCTCCCGGATGGCGTATCAGCGAAAACTGTCGCAGACCATATTGCCTCAGTAAACCAAGTGGCAACTGATAGCGCCTCAGTGGTTGCCGTCGCTGGAAAATCTACAGAAGTCGGAAGATTAGGCACAACAGCAGCGGTCGCTGATCTGGCAGCATTGGGGGGAACAAGTGAGGTCGCCAACCTAGCTACCCTTGCCCCAAGAGCAGCAGACATTGGAACGCTTGCCCCAAGAGCAGCTGACCTTCAAGCCTTAGCGCCTCGCGAAGCTGATTTAAATACGCTCTCTCCAAGAGCAGCTGATATTGGAACACTCGCGCCGAGGGCTTCTGATCTTCAAGCCTTAGCTCCAAGAGAAGCCGATCTAAATACGCTTTCCCCAAGAGCTTCTGACTTGCAGACTTTATCTCCGAGAGCAGCTGATATTGGAACGCTCGCCGATGTACAAGACGGCACAACGGCAACTAATGCTTTGAGTTTGCTTGCCCCTAGATCGTCAGATTTACAAGCCTTATCGCCTCGCGCTTCAGATTTACAAACTTTATCTCCAAGAGCCTCTGATCTTCAAGCCTTAGCGCCTAGAGAAGCTGATTTAAATACGTTATCGCCTAGAGCTTCCGATCTGCAAACGCTATCTCCAAGAGCTTCTGATCTTCAAGCCTTAGCTCCAAGAGCGTCAGACTTACAAGACTTGGCTCCAAGAGCTTCTGATCTTCAAGCCTTAGCGCCTAGAGAAGCGGATCTAAATACACTTTCCCCTAGAGCTTCCGATCTGCAAGCGTTAGGCCCAAGAGCCTCTGACTTACAATCATTAGCTCCGAGAGCTTCTGATATACAGACCCTTGCCCCTATATCTGGCGATATAACCACAACGGCTGGTGTATCAACAGCGGTCACTGCCTATTCCAAACAGTACAGCGCGGGAAGTGGAGACATCTCAACTCGCGCAGACGGCCAAGGAACGGTCGCTGAAGGGGATCTTCGATTCCGAACCGACACAGATACCATGAGGGTTTATAATGGAACTGCTTGGGAAGACGCAGCACCTGGGGCTGGAAACTATTACACGAAATCGGCTTCTGATACGTTGTTGGCTGCNAAAGCTCCTCTTGCCAGCCCAACTTTNACNGGNACTTTAGCCGCNCCNACTATTAACGCTAGTACAGCATTGCAAATCGCCGGTACAGCTTTAACTGCAACCGCCACACAACTTAATTATGTAACTGGCGTAACATCTGCGCTACAGACGCAGTTAGATGCTAAAGCTCCTCTTGCCAGCCCAAATTTCTCAGGCTCCCCGCAAATTGGCGGGTCGAATATTATAACAGCCGCTACTATTCCAGCAGGTGGAAACACAGTAAGCCTAACTGCGTCAAGTAGTATAGCTGACGGTAGAAGTGTGTTTATTAAAAACGATGGCACTGTCGCTCAAATAATTGGGGGGGCTGCCGGATCAACCGGGGGAACAGTTTATGACGGAGGGGCTGTGTCTTTTAATGCTGGCTGTTTTCACGCCGCTGAAAATGTATCGGTTATAGCTTTTAGAGATGGCACGGACGGCGGTAAGGGAAAAATTATTGCCTTCTCAGTAAACTCGTCAACTAATGCGCTTACTTTTGGCACAGAAGTCACTTTTGAATCAAACCCAATTAATGGGGTTGATATTTGTTATGACTCCGCGTCAGAACTTGTTCACATCTGTTATCTCGACACTGGAAATCATTACACAACCATTAGATCTTATTCGCTGAGTGGAACAACTCCAACCGCTGCAACATCTTCATTGGCAGTAAACGGAACATCAGTATCCTTTAACGCGAGGATTACTTATGATGTAACGAATGACGCAATACTTGTTGTTTGGAAAGATGCGTCTGCAAATAACGCAGGGAAAGCTAAGGCGTTTGACTACAGCAGCGGAAGTTATACAACGGGCGGGACTTTGACATGGAGTGGATCATTCGTTGCGGATTTGCAAACTGCATATGATACTAATGCTGGTAAACACCTCTGTATTAGTAAAAATAGCAATAATTACTCACAAGCTTTAACACTTACTGTCAGCGGATCAGGGGCTAGTCCAACAGTTACAAGTACTGGTTTTAGTTCAGTTACACAGACTAACGTTACACCAGTTGCGCTACAATATCACCCAGCATCTGGAAAAATGATGTATATCTGGAGGAATAACTCAGATAATAAAGGTCAGGTTCAACTTGGTACATATGGCGGATCAAATTATACTACTTGGACAGCAATATCCGATGATTACATTATTTCTACGCAAGCAGGAAAAACTGGTCAATTTTTCAATGAAAACCAAGCTAGATACGCATACGATTCCGACAAACAAATAATCGTCGTAACGTATTATGGGGCATCCAACGAAGGAAGTTATTCTGTTGGCGTTGGGGTTAACGGATCAGCCATAACTCTAACCGAAAAAATAGAGATCTGGAACCCATCAGATCCAAAATCTGGTACTTATTTCAATAGCATTTACGACACCTTTCGAAATGTTGCTGTCGCTCATTTTGTTTCGCCATCGACGGAAGGTCAAGATGGATATGCTATAATCGTAAGATTCGCTAGTACAGATTACACGAAGTACATTGGTTTTGCTAGCGGAGCAGTTTCTAGCGGAGCTGCTGCAACTATTCAAACAACGGGTAATGTTGATGACGCTCAATCAGGGTTAGCAATCGGGACAAGCTATTTTGTCCAAGCAAATGGAAATTTAGCAACAAGTGCAGATGTTATTAGTGTGCCAGCGGGAAAAGCCTTAGCCGCAACTAAAATTTTGATAGCGTGAGGATGCAATGAAAGCACAAATTAAAAAAAGCGATAACACTGTTGGCAGATTTTTTTCTAACGATAAAACGCTAGAGTTAACCAGTGATAAATTACTTGTGTCAGATGGTAGCGTAGAAGAATTTATTGATATGGATGCTAATTCAAAAAACACGATAATCGTTGACGGGTTAGATCAACCAGGAGATTTTCAACCGCATAAATATCAATATGTTGACGGTAAATTAAATGTAGTTGATGGATGGGTTAATCTAGCAATTACAGCGGAAGAGATTGAAACTGCTAGGTTGGCTAGTGAGGCTAGAGAAAAGCGAAACCAGCTACTAGCCGAAACCGATTTCTACGCCTTGGGTGATGTAACAATGTCAGATGCAATGAAAGCCTACCGCAAAGCGTTGCGAGATGTGCCGTCGCAATCTGGTTTTCCGACAGACATTAACTGGCCTGAGCTGGGAGAATAGCACATGATAACTTTCGCGCAATTGCAAGCAGATCCGTCGAATATGGAATTGGCAAATGCCTATGCAGTCCAGCAGGGTAATATCACGAATGCTCAAGGCGGTACAGGCCCGTCTCAAGGATCTCCAAATTTAACACAAGGTCAGCAATATTTAGCTGGCAATGCCGATGTTTTTAATAATGCGGTTAGCCGTGCAAATGATGAAGGTCTTTTTGGGGGGGATGCGTTTAGCACTCGCCTGGACGAAATTGCGCGAGAGCATTTCAATGCATTTGGCGTGGCGGATGGCCGAGCTGGTTTTGGTTATACCCCTCCAGCAACTGGCACGTTTGCTCCTAGCCCAAATGAAACGCCATCATTTTCTGCTCCCCCCGGAGGGAATGCAGGGAATCCTTCAACAGACAACACACTACAAAGTGGTCTTCCTGGGTATGCGCAGCCAATATTTGACACTTCTCAATATGATACAGCGTTTCAAAATACCCTCGGGAATTTCAACGGATTACTCGATGACTATAATTCGTTTTTCGGCGATATGTTAACTAACGCGACCAATGCCCAAAATCAGCAGCCTCAATATGGAGGAGGGTTTCTCCCTTTTGCTACGACATTGATGCCGGGAGGGGGCGGCTATCAAACAACCTATAATCCGTTCAATACTTTTAATAGCGGAGCGCCTTCTCATAGCGCCGGGACATTTGGCTCTAATTCTAGCTTCGGAAGCGGGAGCGGAATAGGCTCTATGGCGGGTCAAGCTGCTAACTCAGCACATCGTCAATGGTTTACGTTGTAAGGTTTTAAAATGCCAACAGTCGATTTCCCTTTCAAACCCGGTATCGTTTCAAAAAGCGATCAAAGCGCCTTAGTCTCAGAAGGCAGATATGTCGAGGGCGATAAAGTGAGGTTTCGCCGGGTATCAGATAAAACCCTTCCCGAAGTGATGAAGGGGTACGAGGATTTATTCGATCATCAAACTGGCGGTTATTTAGAGGGCAAAGTCCGAGCGCTTCATGTCTATTTAACCTTAGATGGACAAAACCAAGTTATCGCCGGGAGCGAAGTTAAATTATACGCTTACTCCGGGGCGCTGCTTTGGCCTATTACCCCCCTCCGGGCGAGCGGAAGTTTATCCGGGCCTCTGAGCGTAACTAGCGGATCAGCCGTCGTAACGATAACAGCTGCCTCTCATGGATGTTTATTAGGCGACCGGGTTTTCTTCTATAATTCAACAGCGGTCGGGGGAATATCCCTCGGCACTAATGGGAGCGCTAATAATGCGATAACAGCCTCAGCTAATTCCCGGAGCTTAGTAATTAATTTGAGCGCTCATACAATGGCAACCGGGTCGAGAATTACAATCTCCGGGGCGTCAGCGGTTGGAGGAATTCCCGCCTCAGAAATTAATAAAACGCACACAATCTACAAAGTCACCGATGATATCATCCAAATTCAAACCGATACAAAAGCAACAAGCGACGCCGGGCAAACTGGCGGGTCAATCACTTGGACGGCGATGAAGGAATATAGTGTCGCCTCAGTGGTAAATGCTAATACGATAACGGTGACGGCTTCGGGTAATGCGTCCTCAACGGCTTCTGGTGGAGGATCGACAACCTACGAATTTGAAATCCAATCTGGCAAAGCGTCAACAGCGAAAAGCGCCGGATATTCATCCTCGACATATTCAACCGGTTTTTATTCGATGCCTTCTTCTGAGACTGATCTTGATGCTCGCGTCTGGACGCTCGATAATCAGGGCGAAATTTTGATCGCTTCATTTAGTGAATCCCCGCTCTTTAAATGGGAGAATAACCCAAGTCAGCGAGCGGTCAATTTAGCCTCTTCTGTGACCGATTGCGTTACTAAGGTTATAACTCATTTTTGCACTCCTGAAAGGTTTCTAGTGACGCTCGGAGCTGCTTCTGTGGCGGGAAGTGGATCGGTCAATAATGACTTTGATCCTCTGCAAATTACATGGGCTAAAATTGAGGGTGGAACGAATTCCGGGGATTGGACGCCCTTAGAGGAAAACTCAGCGGGGTCTTTGAAACTTGGATCTGAGAGCCGGATAGTTGCAGCTGCAACAATGCCATTTCAAAATTTGATATGGACGCGAACCGAATTATTTTCGCTGCAATATATACCATCGTTGGATGTTGTTTTTCGACCTACGCTTCTCGCGTCAGGAGCCGGGATAATATCGAAAAACGCATGGGTCAGGGCTGGCGATAGCGGATCTGTTTTCTGGCTAAGCTCAAGCCGGGAATTCATGGTTTGGTCGGGTGGTTCGACGCCAACGACGATAAGTTGCCCGGTGAAGAAGTTATTTTTTGATAATCTATCCCCGGCTCAAGAAGCGAAAATTTACGCTTGCGGGTTAGACGCTGAGCAAGAGGTCACATGGTACTATCCAACTGATGAGAGCGGAGAGTCAGAAAATTTTAGATTTGTTACTTTAAATTATGCAGAGGGTCATTGGCACACTGGCACGATGGCGGTGACTGCTTGCGTTCAAAGAGGCTTAGAAGAATTTTCGATCGCTGCATGGGCGCCCGAAGCCGGTCAACCGGGATCGACGCTCAAACTTATGGAGAAATCAAATACCGCAAATGGGAACGCTATTCCCGGCGTCTATTTGGAAACAGGTTGGATTGACGCTCAGGAGGGTGAAAATTCTTCGATGGTTTCTCGCTATACGCCGGATTGGATCACCAACTCGGCGATTAATGTCAAATTGATTTCTAAAATGTGGCCTCAAGCAACAACGACCATAACGACCGATTTAGGCTCTATTAATTCAACAACGCTTAAGAAGGACTTCCGAATAACAGCGCGACAATTCAAGATTAAGTATGAATGGTCATCAGTCGCCGGGCCGACCGATGGGCGTCAGGGAAGAACTCTTTTAGATATTAAACCAACAACTCGGACACGATGACTGTCAAGCTCTGGCGTAAAGTCGATCCTCTTATCGAGAGCGCTTTGAAGTATCAGGATGAACACGATCTGGACTCAATAAAGCGCGAGATATTTTTAAAACAAGCCCAACTCTGGGAAGGCGAAAAATCGGTCATTATTACTCAGATCGATGAATATCCAAAAATTAAGAAATGTAGGATTTGGATCGCAGCTGGCGACATGGTTGAGCTNGTGGAAGAGATGCTCCCGGCAGTCGANGAATGGGCGAAAAANGAAAATTGTTATACGATCGGCGTTGTTGGTCGAAAGGGTTGGTCGAGGGTTTTATTGGATAAAGGTTACGAAGAGCCTCGGCTCTCTATTTTAGAAAAGGATTTAATCAATGGGTAAATCATCAGGGCCGAAAACAGCCGTATCAACTAGTGATGTCAATGAGCGGTTCAGACCCATAATCGACGAGAACTTAGCTCTCGCTTCCACAATTTCTAATATGCCTTTTCTGCAGTTCCAAGGCGGTGACCCAAGAGCAGCGATTGCAAATTTTTCAAACGATCAATTATCGGCCTTTGATCAAGTTCGAGGCATGAATAACCGGGTTAATCCGATGCTCGATGCAGCTAACGCGACGACAGCAGCTGCTGTTCAAGGAATCTCAAATCCTAATGAGTTTATGCAGGCAAATTACCAAGACCCTTATCAACAAGATGTTATTGATAATGCGATTGGCGATGTTCGCCGAGAACGCGACGCAATGAATGAAACCGCTCGTCTTAGGTCACCTTATGGAGGAACTCGCCAAGCCTTAACCGAGGCTGCAAATAACAGAAATTATCTTGAAGCGGTCGGCGATTTGTCTGCGAGAGAGCGCTCTAGAAACTTCGGACAAGCAGCCGGTTTAACTCAGAATGCTATGGGTCAACTTTTAGGCGCTGGCGGTCAACTCGGAAACATGGCTGCTAATGCTCAAAATGTTGGATTAACTCAAGCCTCTGCTCAGTCAGGAATTGGGCAACAAGTGCAAGGGCAAGATCAAGCCTATAAAGATTATCTACAAACGCAATTTTATGATGCGATTAACCACCCATTAAGGCAGCTAGGAGTCAGGATGGGAGCGGTCGGACAGACGCCTCTGGGAACGGTTCAACGGACGCCGATTATTAGGTCAGGCGGTGGTATTGGATCAACCCTCTCCGGGCTAGGCTCTCTCGCAAGTGGCATAGCTGCCTTTTGTTGGGTAGCAAGAGAGGTTTATGGATCGACAAATCCGAAATGGTTAAGGATGCGAGANTTTATGNTCAATAAAGCATCNCCAGAATTGTTCGCCAAATATGCGAAAAATGGCCCGGCGATCGCTGAGAAGCTGAAAACCGATCCGGCAAGAAAAGAAAAATATCGAGTAGCAATGGACGCAATTCTAGCGGAGTAGAATATAATGGCGACTTATCAAGGATTGCTTTCAAATCCAAATCTTAGAGGGCTTTTACAAAGCGGAAATATTCGCCAAGCGAAAGACCAGCAAGTTTTAGCCCCCTTTAGAGGCGCTCAAGCTGCTCGAATACCGGCAGGGCGTCCAATTGTTATGAAGGCTGACAATTCTTTAGGCCAGGGGTTAAGCGGCTTAGGAACAGCGCTTAAAGATATTGGTAAGATGCGGAAAGAAACAGCAGCTGGCGAGGAATTGGCCGGGATGTACGCCCCCGCTACTCAGGTTACAGAGGATATGACTGGCCCGGAACCTATGGCGATGACGCCTTCCCCCGAAAAACTTCTCGCCTTCGCTGCTCAGAACCAAGGTACGCCAGCTGCATCACAGGCGATGACGATGGCTGAAAAGATGCAAGTTGAGATTAGGGAGAGACAGAAAAACGCAATTAAAATTAGAGAGTCTCAACTCGATCGAGAAGCTAACGCTGCAAATACTGAGGCTTTGATAGCGGGTAGAACTAGCGCAGCGCAAATCAAAGCTGATAAAAACGAGACTGGCAACAAGTCGCTCGATACATATATCAGATTGCGCGGTCTTAAAAATCGAACCCCGACACAACAAAGTCAATTATTAGCAGCCAAAGCGGAAGCGAGCCGAAAGACTTATAGGGGAATAGATCCAACAACAGGACAGCCAATTTTTCAACCGGGTATCAACTTCGAGCAACTAGATAAAGATTTATCCGGGATTTCTTCTGATGTAAGCGCAGCGATCAATCCTTCTCTTGAAGCTCCTGTCGTTCCGAGCAATCCAGCTACTTCAACAATAGAGCAAAATATAAATGCTGGGGTCGAACGTCTGAGGGAAAAATTCCAACCAGCCCCGCCAGCTGCTCAACCTATTGTAGCTGCCGAGCCAGTTTCTGAAGTAGTCACTCAAGCATCTACGCCGGCTCCCGAAATTGTAAGCATAAAAGATGGGAATAAAGTTTCCCCAGAGGTCGAGAAGAAATTAGGGGGGAAAGTTTACGACCAAGC
>JGI24006J15134_10001657_pt1 | contig 12628 bp, 27 predicted proteins | sample LinPmetageLP53_FD_15134 | JGI IMG/M metagenome (IMG submission 15134) | reverse complement strand
CCTGCCATCCTTGCTAAGAAAGATGCACGTCTTGGATTGTCTCCACTCTTAACAGGAGCCTTTAATGTGCCACCTTTATACGAAGCTCGACCCTTAGCGTTCAATCCACCTTTAGGGTTCTTACCTTCTTTGCGTGTCCATGCTGCAGTCATGTTTACTTTATGGAGTAGAAATATTTATAGCTCAACGCACAAACGAACCCTGAAAGCAAATAATGTTTGTCTGGGAGATGTTGTATAGGGGCACACGCAAAGTTTTAACCCCCACCCCCTAGGTCAAATCAATTGCAACTTTTATGTCGCCTGCATGTAGATGCATATGTTTCTCCGGAGCCTTGAAGCCTGCTCTGTCAAGTATGTCCTTGCTTGCCTCTAGCTGTACGTACTCACTCTTGGCACCTCTTGCTAGGTCTAACAACCTTTTACTAGCTGTCGTAGCACTTAATCCAATACTTTCACTAACACGTTGCATCATATACTGTTGGACATGAGGTAGCCTCAATGTCTTACTGGCTGTCACTCTACCACTCTCACCCTCAGCGTATCCTGCTATCTGAGACGCTTCTTTAACAGTACAACCATTTGCTACTATGGTATCAACTAACGCTATTTGTTTCTTAGTCATCTTCTTTGTTTCGGTTAACATAAACCCCCCTTGATCCCCCCTTTTATGCATGACACTCTGACACCCTGTCAACGCACAAACGATTCAAGTCCAATGGCTAAAGCACATTGCTGTCACTCGGTCATGGCGTCGAGCCATGCCTCATGACTAGAGAACAGGGTCTGTTCTCATACTCTTTCCCAAGGACATATCGCCCGACCAAAGACCCCTTTGCTTAAGGCAAAGGACTCTTAATCCTGAGCCTCTAATCACACCTCATCACACTCCTCAAAGGAAAACATAAAAATAAACCTTGGCAGGACTAATCAATAAAAAAAGCACACTCTCTTGTTCAGATGACGTCGCTGTTGTTGTCGTCTTTGCCGTCGAGAGGCACAAGGCTTCAAGTAAAAAGTAGCTCGTCGCTATGCTCCTCGACAAAGACGACTTTTTTCTTGAATATGCTTTTGTTTATTAATTAGATCGGGAACTGTTTATTAAGAATAATAGACAAACACAACAATAACTTAACAACTTAATGGAGAACACAATGACTAAATCAAACACACAAACAACTGCATACTCTGGCTTTGAACTAATTGCAGAAGCTATACTATCAGAGATTAACCTCTTTGCATTTGATGATGAATCAAGAGCAATCAACCAAGCTACTGGAGAAGAGAATATATTCTACAATTCAGACGCAGTATACATGCTCGGAGGTGTCATTGACCAACTAGCATACTCACTGGTTGGAGACAAATCACAAGGTGGTAACTCAGAGGGTAAACTTGGATACCTAAACAAGGCACAAGCATCTGCTATCTCTGAAGAAGAGAGAAACCCTGAATCATACAGAGGTTCAATGCAACAACGTGCATTCGAGCAAGCACAAGCATCATATGACAACGCTTATCTACTATACATGTCAATGACTACAGTGTTCAATCTCACAACAGGTTGGACATGGGGTGGATCACAAAATGGTACTCCACATGACATGGGCAGAACATGGTTTGCAAATCATAAAGGTGAGATGTCAGCCTACAGAACACAAGGTAAATCAAAGCCTCTATCAAAAGAAGATGTGGCTAAGGCTCAAGCTAGCAAACGTAAACAAATGCTAGCTAATCTAACCAACGGCCACCATGCTTCAGGCTTTAAACGATAATACTACAATCAGAGGGAGAGGCTTCGGCTTCTCTCTCTATACTACATTAAGCCACACACACACCAACACAGCAAACCTCACACACCTATCACACAAAAGAATCTATCCCCAATCCCACCCTGTATAGCCTCACCTCGCTTCGCTCGGTGGCAATGATGGTGTGTGATGCTTTGGGTGTCAGTGTATGTGCTGACGAAATTGAATTGGAGAATACAAAATGCAGTACAAGATATCGATTAAGAAACATAATTTTCTAGTCACTATTGGGTGGATAGAAATTGTTTGTGGGTTCTTATTAATAGGACTCACTGTCACATTACTACTGGTAGATGCAGGAGTAATACCCAACGTTAACCCATTCTTATAAAGGAGATAAACATGGATGGAATACAAACAATAATGGCTGACTATGACTTCCCGGTAGAAGTTATGCCACTTCAAGCACTAGCAGGCGGTATGGGTGAGTTTCAAACACGCATAAATGTACCTGCAAATATGCAACGTGCTATCGTTCGCACTGATACTAATACTGTACTTGGTACACATGGTGGTGCATATCAAATGATCAGACATGGTGAAGTCGTTGATAAGATGGAACAAGCTGCACGTAATAGTAACAGACTGTCTCGTGACTACACACATACACAACAGGTCTTCGAGAATGGTGCCAAGTTACGTGGCACTATAGCCTTCAATGATCTAGTAATTGAGCCTCAAGTTGGTGACTACATCAAGTTTCATGTTGACTATACCAACTCATATGATGGTGCTTGGTCTATCATGATCAAGGCCGAGGGTTATAGATTATGGTGTAGCAATGGATGTGCTAATCCAAAAGCCTTATCATTCAATAGAAACAAGCACACATCAGGCTTTAGTCTTGCAGGTACACAAGCTAAGATTGACAATGCAATCACAGGTTTCTTTGATAGCCAAGGTATATGGCAGAAGTATGCAACTCAAAGTGTCATGCCAATAGAAGCTGAAACATTCCTAAAAGCTACCATATGCAAGCGTAGTACCAACACCACTCAGGTCAAAGTCAATGAGTCTAAGTTAGAAAAGCTCATGGGTTACTATCGCAATGAATCAGCCAAGCTAGGTAAAAACAAATGGGCATTGTATAATGCCTTAACTTACTGGTCATCACATGCAGAAGATGCCAACCACCCACATAGAGCTGAGATACTACGTCATAGTGAAGTATCAAAAGCTATACAGACTAGCCGTTGGGATGGTCTCGGAGTAACAGATGTAAGTCTGCTAACATAATTCCCTCGAGGGATAGCTATACAATTCATGGTGTACCACTGGTTCAATCGGGTCTAGGTACGTAATACAATGATCAACGGGCGTTGCTTCCTGTCAGCACAGATCATGAATTGTATAGCAACTAATCACAACAACAATGGAGAACACAATGGACCCCTATCAAGATTACCTATGCTCACTCATAGGCATGTCATGTGACAATGAGTGTGACGCAGTCAACATAGCAAATGCAGTTTGTGAGTTGGCAACCACAATCAACAAACCTAGTTTCGTAGAGCAAACTAAAAAATGGTGGCACGAATGGAAAGAGCAGCCAATGCTCGAACACTATGGTGTCGCAGAAAAAGTGAAGGAGTATACACATGAATGACCCAATCAAAATAGATTGCTTAATACAAGGAGTAATTCAAAACAAATTAGTTACAGATGTAGAGTATGCAGAACACGCTATGTATACCCTCACAAAATATTACATACGAGATGTATTTGGACCGGGAACTAACATGCTATTACGTGAGTTCTTAGATGAAATAATCAAAGATCAAATGGAGAGTTTCAATGAGTAGATTTAAAGACCAGTGCATAGAGGTAGAACTAAAGTTCAATGAGTACCTCAAAGACTTAACCAATGACCAAGCCATAGCTAAAATCAATGATGAGTATGGTCCATCACATGCCTTTGCCTGTGCTACACAAATCAAAGAATTTATAGCACAGGATAATCAGTCTCAATCTGAGGTCTATGAAGATGTTAACTATCCAAACAAAAAAAAGGTTAGAACGTCTTAATACATTGCACTATCTTGCCGACCACTGACACGTCGGCAAGATTTCTATTGACTGTATGGACAGGGCTTTTATGCACTATATACTTACCCATAGCTTGACCAACTAAAAACCCATCATCACATTCAAACATGATAACATCCTCATCTTTTATTTTAGCATCTTCTTGAATAATAATTGTATCACCCCTATTAATCCCACCATATCCATAACCTGATGGCTGATGTAATTCCATAGCAAGTAACTTACCTTCAATATCATGCACGTTTACATAACGCACTCGCTTACCCTCCGTATTTAACACTTCTAAAGTTCTTGTTTCTATTATCGTGCTTGTCGTACGGGGTTCGCTACCGGCTACTGCAATTAACTTAGCAACAGTACGACTAGAGGGTATGTATTCCGAAGCTCCACTTAAGAACCTCGTGATTGTAGACTGGGAAATTCTAGCTTTACTTGCCCACTCATATGCTGACATATGTTGGTTAGCTATGACCCCCCTCATCCATACCTTGAGAGCTTTTCTCTCTAAATCGTCTGTATTACTATGCATAAAAGCATACATAACAGTTTCCCCACTTCTGTGGTAGTATTATAAAAACACTGTATCTAAAAATAATATATTGTAAACAGTGCATAAATGCAATACATTATCTAGTATGATTATACATAAGTACATACAACAACTACAAAATATAGCGGATGCACAGGACATACGACTGATTGATATGTTTACACACGCAGGTATACCAAGCAGTACGTATTATCGTGCCAAAAATGGAGTCGATTTAAGATTTGATACAGCAGAACGAGTTGCAAAAGCAATCCGAGATGTTCACATACAGAGCAAAGCCAGTGCCAGTTGACCCTAACTGGGTGGAATTGGTCGGCTCTTTAGTGAGCAAGAGAAACAAACTGCGGATTTCGCAGGAGGCATTAGCCGATAAGATTGGGTGTGCCAATAGCCTGATAGGTAAATGGGAAAGATACGAAAGACTACCATCAGGTTACATGCTTCTCTACTGGATACAAGCTTTGGAATGTAAGCTTAAAGTACAATGAGAAAGTGTGACATCTGTGGCACTGCCTCTCGTTACTTCACGAAAGTGAAGAGCAATCGTACTTACTTTGTCTGCTTCACATGTAAGGAGAAATCAGGATGGCAAGCACGGCTAGCCGAAAAGGAACATACCATGAGAACTTCTTCGTCAAACTCTTTAAGTCGTGGAAGATCAAAGTCAAGCGTCAACCGCTTAGTGGAGCATTGGGAGGCGAGTATAAAGGCGACCTCGTCATCAACCTCAACGGACAAGACATAATTGCGGAGGTAAAATACCGTAAGAATAGCAGCTTCCCCTCACCATTCACAACTATGGTGAACAGAGATGCAGTTATTTATAAGCGTGGTGGAAATGATGAGCCGAGATGGGTCATGTTTCTATCAGAAGAAACAGTCAAACGATTATGGAGAACCAAATGACTTATACAAAATTAAAGAATGGAATTACTTTAGTTGAAACTAAAGACGCAATACGTAATGAAAATAAAATGAAAGCAATTCAACATAATATTATAGATTTGTATTGGGAGTATGATCGCATGTCATCTTCTGGTCAAAAATCTTTAGAAGCATTAGCTAAAATAGTTGGCGTTCCAACTGAAAAAGAAATGAAACAACAATCAAAAGTAACTGGAGAAATCAAATGACCCCAGTAGAAGCAGAAGATATAATTGATGCAGTACCTAAAATGAAAGATGCAATCTTTGCCGTATATAACCAAGGATTTATTGATGGTATGAAAGAGGGCCATAGAAGATCAGTAAGTCTTGGTATTGAAGCCTTGCAACAAATAGATAAATCTTTTGAAGAATCAAAATAGATATGTCGTTCCGAAATATCCAAGGTATTTTGGATGCAGATGTTGGTGACCCACTCGCTAAGCTAGTGCTGTTGGTCATCAACCATCATGCCCATAAGAATACTAACGTTGCATTCCCTTCAATCGAAACCATAGCCAAGCTATCAGGTATGAGTAGACGCACAGTCATACGCAAGCTTGATGTCCTTGTAACTAAAGGACTGCTGCTTAGAAAAAGACAAGGGAGAAATCAAGTGAACATATACAAAGTGGTGAAGTGCCAGGAGGACACCCCGGAAGTGACAGTCAGTCCATTATCTAGTGACACAGTGGCACCCAAACCTATAAGCAACCAACCATTGAAGGAGAAACAGAATGGCATTAACATTAGTAACCAAGGAAAAGTCTTCAACCGCACTGCAAAGCCTGACAACTACTTCTCCAAAGGAAATAGAGGAGACGGTTCTTTCTACAATGGAATCAATACTGGACTTCGAGGAAAAACTGAATCGGGATTTTAGTGTACGTGAGTATGTACTAACCAAGACACCAACGACTGAACAGTTAACCAAAGCTAAAAAGGTGATGGCGTTTGCTATGACACCCCTACCACAAGCTGACATAGAACAAGAGTTACTTAATACCTTAGCTGTTATGGCTAAGCAGACGGGCCTTACACAAAAAGATTACTCTGTAAAGTTACGTCTTATGGCACAGGACCTAGACGATTTTCCTGCTGATATATTATTATTTGCCACTAAATATATCAGACGTACTAAAACCTTCTTCCCTTCTCTATCAGAGATACGTGAAGCCGGTGAGTGGCGTTACTACAAACGTAAACTATTGTTTGAAATGGTGCATAAAAGCACAAATAAATAACAAAACGTTTGAATTAGTTGCATAAATGCACTACTATAACATATAAAATAAAGGAGAACGCATGACTATAGTATCATTACAACAACCTATCCGTGACCCTAACTGGAGAATGGGATTCATTGGTGGTTCAGATGCCGTCAAGATTATACGTGGAGATTGGCATGACTTATACAATGAGAAGATTGGGATAGCACAACCATCCGATCTGTCTCATTTATTCAACGTACAACTGGGTACATACACAGAACAGTTCAACCTCGCATGGTTTGAGCAAGAATATAATACTGTTGTTATAGACACACAACCTGAATACAAGAAAACTATTGAGGGTATACCTTTCAAAGCTACCCTTGATGGCGTTATCAAAGGCGTTGAGTTTGTTGGTGGTAAAGACAACAGATACTATGGTGTCGAGTGTAAGCATACCAGTTCATTCAAAAAGTTTGATGACATACTTACCTACTACTACCCACAGATACAGTTATACATGAAAGTTGCAGACCTACCCGGCATGTATCTATCCGTAATCTTTGGCAACCAATGGGAATGCAAACTTGTCAGTCAAGATGAAGCTGAATGGTTGCGTATGCTCCCTATCTTCAGAGATTTTTGGAGCCATGTTATTAAAAAACAACCACCAAAAGCAGAGATGCCAAACGAATTACCATCCAACGTGCATCATATGACGTTGGATAACATGGTGGCTCGTGACGCTACCAAAGATAATGAGTTCAAAGATATAGAGCATTACTACATGTGTCACTATGATGATACGCAGATTTTTGAAGACGCTAAAAAAAGATTAAAGGCTCTTGTCAAACCCAATGAACGTGAGGTTTTTACTGACAAGCTATCCATCAAACGCAACAAGCGTGGTGCATTAACCATCAAGATTAAGGAGGCATAGTTATGAGTGTATATAACGCAGACAGCATTGATTTATGTTGTGAAGAAATAACTGGTCATAACAACTGGGCATACGTAGACAAGTCTGACTATGAAAAGATTATAAGCCGACGCAATGGTGATAGTCCACATAGCGATAGGATACATTCGATTGTTGTATTCTATAATGATGAGGAGATGGATGATGTTAAATAAACACCAAGTGAAATGGTACTTTGAAGAAACATTCAACGATCATTGGGAAGAAATAACTTATTTTTTAAATACTGATACTGAAACTAAAGAACTAATGATCAAAGATATACAAGAGCAAACTAAAGGCAGACATTATAAACCATCGTCAACATTTAACGACATGGTTAATAGTAGAATCATGTCAGGCAAAGCATGGAGAAACATGTGATGACCTATCAAGATAAAAAAGAAAAGTGGTGGGCATTTCATAATGCCAACCCACATGTGTATGACTTGTTCCAAAAGTATACGCATGAAGCCATTAACTCAGGTGCTAAGAAGTGTAGCCCTTGGTTAATCATTGGTCGCATTAGGTGGGAGACTGCCATCACGACAACAGATGACGACTTTAAAATAAGCAACGATTACATAGCCTTTTACTCAAGGCTATTTATGAAATGGAACCCAAGGCATGAGGGTTTCTTTAGAACCAAACCTATGAAGGGAGAACTATATGTCAGATCAAAATAAAAAAGGGGTCAACCCCACAACGAGTCAACCCCAAAATGTCAAGAGTTTTGGAGAACACAAGACACCTCAACCTACCAAAAAAGTTGAGTATTGTAAATCACTTAACGAAGCAATGGCTAAGTTTCAAGAGCTTACAGTTACAGCTACAAAAGATAGTACCAATCCATTTTATACAAGCACATACGCTAACCTTGATGAAGTTATTCAAGCGGTATCTCATGGTGCAAAGTTTGGTTTGTCTTTTACACAGGCTGTCAATTACGAAACTATATTGTTACCTAGTGGTGAGTTCACTCAATCAATACATAAGAATATATACATAGATACTATTATATCTCATGTGAATGACACAGAAACTAAAACAAGTAGAGTTCCCGTTCTTATTAAACGAGGTGAAGAAGACAAAAGTCAAGCAATGGGTGCAGGGATTACCTACGCAAAACGCTATGCTTTGCAGGCAATTTTCGGATTAGCAACAGACGACGACGGGAATGCTGCAGATGGTATTACAACTAAAACCAATAGCAACATCCCAACCTTTAGCACAAAAACATCTAACCATCAATCATCACGCAATGGAGGTTTCTAAATGGAAATTGTTAAAGAAGCAGTCAAAGAAGCAAGCATATCAATAGCTTGTCTTCTTGATGATATGTATGATTTTGACCCATCAGTAAGTGATTACGTTTTTATTCCAGTAAAAGACTTACACCATATTCAAAGTCAAATAACAAATATTGAAAACAGTTTAACTGCAGGAGGTTTCTAAATGGAACAACAACAATATGACGACACCGATCGAGGTGCAATCTTCAAGCCTAAAGACAATCAATTACTGGTTGGTAGTGGCAAACTTAATAGCAATGGGCAAGAAGAGTACCATGTCTTTGTCAAAGCTACACTGCCTGACGGCAGAGTTATCCGGGAGATATTCAAAAAGGTAGGCGTGCTATTCGAGAATGAAAATCCTAATCCCAAAGCACCGCATCTGTCAGGTGACTATGAAGATAGACGCATAGCCGTATGGTTTGCCAAGTCTCAATCAGGTCTTGATTATATGGATGCCAAGATAGGTGATAAGACACCCAAGCCTACCATTGTAAATGATGCACCTAATGAATACCAACAAGCTAAAGATGGTGTTCGACCATTGAACCAAGTCATAAACAATATAACAGAGGAGCCTGATCTTGTTGACGAAATCCCTTTTTAGTACGCATAGCGTAGATCACATAGCAGTTTCACTGCAAACTTCAGTAGGTAAGCTAAAGAAATTAATAAATAAAAATAGCATACCATACATAAAAGTTGGACATCAGTGGAGACTTGAACAAGAATCATATGAGCATTTGATGGAGAAATTAACGTGTCACTCTTTTTACACAGGCGACCGGACAGCAAATACTGGTGGGTCAAAGGTAGAGTTTACCTCGCAGACAAACATATCTCAATTCGAGAAAGCACAAAGTGCATTGCGAAACGAGATGCAAAGGAAGTAGGAAAGTCTATAGAAGAGCAAGCGTTAACACTATTGAAAGGCAACGGCATATCAGTCGTTGCCTTCAGTGCTTCAGTTATTAAATGGACAGAGTTACAACGCAGAAATAATGGTGATCTATGGAATGCTGAACGTTTACTTAGGTTCTTTAGAGACAAAGATATATTTGCAATCACATTAGATGATTGGCAAAGGTTTACTATTAAGCATTTAAAAAATTATAAACCTGCTTCCTATAATAGAGTGCGTGATACATTCCAAGCTGTGCTCAAGGTATCAGAATTAATAGTTCACAATAAAGAAAAGTTAAAAGATGGATTGTATATACCTATACGTGCAGTTAAAGGTGAACGTAATGTTTTCTTACAGAAGATACAAAGAGAGATTTTATTCTCAATGTACCCTTGGTGGCTTTTAACATGGGCTATAGCCATGGCTTATCAAGGATTTAGAAAAGGTGAAGCACGATTACTTGAATGGAATCATATAAATTTTCAATCAGAATTAATAACGCTGCCTCGAGAAATAACAAAGTCAGATAAAATAAGATACATAGACATGCATCCACGCTTTACAAAACGTCTTCTTAAAGAAGAAAGAAGACACGAACGTTTTGTATTTGTTAATCACAAAGGGCAACCCTATGCAGAACAAGGCCCATATGTAGCACACAAAACAGCAATTAAAAAAGCAAACGTTAAGCTTGCAGAGATGGGAGAAGCTTTAATACCTAACTTTACTATACATGATTGGCGACATGACTTTGGTTCTACCTTTATGATGAGCGGTGGTGACGTAAGGTCATTACAAAAACTTGGTGGATGGGGTAGCCTTGATATGGTACAAAAATACGCAGATGTTTCTAATGAACAAAGACGAGCAGGAATAAGGAAAATGAAATAAAATGTCACGTTTTACTACACGTTTTATTATGCTATACTCTGTAAATGGTGGGCGGTGACGGTCTCGAACCGCCGACATTCTCGGTGTAAACGTAGGAGTTATTATATTATGAGTCTTGGAAAACTATCCCCATACATACAGTATACAATCGTAACCCCTTGTAAATCAAGGAAAAAACGTGGTCTTTTTTTTCGTATAGGTATGTGCTTATCTGCACTGTTATTGATAAGTTTATCTTTTTATACAGTTCTTTAATGCATCATATAAAATAAAGAGTCACATTTAACTACACATAAGGAGAATACAAATGGCTAGACTAACAACAATAAAACATCAGGAGCACTGTGGAGAGTGTGGAATTAAAATGAGACCTGTTGCATTTAAGAGACCATTTGCTAAAATGTGCCCTGATTGCAGAGGTGAAATGTCAACAGGTAACACAGAACTACGACAGATGTATAAAGATATGCAGAAGAATCCAACAATACCATCCCCTGATGAGATAGATTTCTCAAGTCAAAATGTAATTTGCAATGACACTGCAATATGGCGAAGGCCAAAATTCGAATGACTCTCGGCTACGAGAGTTATTCTTAACCACAACAATGGAGAACGCAATGCCTAAATACAAAACAATAATAGATAAACAAAATGCTGTGTACGTACTGGTCAACGCTAAAAATAAAAAAGAAGCGTTAGACAAATTTAATAATGGTGAATGGACTGACGAATACCCAACAGATCAAGCAACATATTACCCATGTGGTGACATTAAACTTCACGAAGTAGAAACAGATAATGAGTGACAATAAGATATCACCTGATCATTACGCCAAGTATAATATAGAACCTATACATTTTATAACAGCCAACAAACTTGATTACTGCCAAGGCAACATCATCAAGTACATCATACGTTATAAAGATAAGAATGGTTTAGAAGATTTATACAAAGCTGAATGGTACATCAAAGAATTAATAAGACAAAACGAAAGAGAGTAACATGGCAGATAAATATTTATACGATACAAATAAAAATACTGTTGAAATAAAAACAAAGGATTCAATAGTTGGTAAATTTTCAACCATTGATAATGAACTACATTTTCTATGTTGTTTCTCTAAAGAATGGGAAGCATTCAACAGAGATTATATAGGTATACTTACAAAGAAACAATTACATAAACTCAAAGGTTATCTTGGTAACTTTAAAGTTTATACAAATTAAAAACAATAGGGAGAAATTCAATGAGAAGTAATCCGGATGATATGGCTAATCAATTAATAACAAAAATAAAATTATGGTTAGAAAAAGAAATTACAAATTCTTTTTCACATAACATAGATGATGATGGACATTTGTCGTACAGTGAAAATAGACAACTAGGAATATTTGATGGTAAACACGAATGTGCTAGAACATTAATAAATCAAATTACAGAATGGCAAAAAGAATAATAGGGTTACTTCTCCAGTAATCCTTTACGATAACCTTGGGTTCGGTCAAAGGTAAGGTTCTCCTTCCTGCCGTTTGGTACATAGGAACAATGCACCCACCCTGTGTTGCCTCCTTTATAGCACTCAAGTATCAACTGGTCGTACTCAAGGTTGTCGGATATCCACTCAGCTAAATCTAAATTAGATATACCACAGATTTCAAAGTCCGCAGCTTGTCCAAGTGCATGTTGTGACGTAGCCTTACTACCAATAGCAAGACATAAATCAACAGAGCGATAGCCACTACTCACCATGAACGGACCATACTCATTACGTAATGGTTGCAGTACATGATCAGCAAGAAATCCCATGTTATATATAGCATCAGCCGTTGGGTTGTTAGGTATAGCTAACCTCTCAGCCGTTTGACTCTTACACATTTCATCTAAAGAAAAGTTCTTGGATAGCATTACCATTACTTTCTATCCTTTCCCTTTAAACGCTCTGCAGTTCTCATTCCTGCGAGTCCTAGCATGCCCATTAAAACCGGTAGCATGGTAGCCGTATCAGCTTGTGGAATTATAATCCCAAACCCTGCACATAAAG
>JGI24006J15134_10001656_pt1 | contig 12631 bp, 27 predicted proteins | sample LinPmetageLP53_FD_15134 | JGI IMG/M metagenome (IMG submission 15134) | reverse complement strand
TTGGGGTTCACGCCAGAACGCACATTGACTCCACCAATAGGGCCAGCTTTCACTGCATTCGGATACATTATTATCTCCTGAGAAATCTTCGTTTATATGTGCCCCCGCCACTGGTTGCAGCATCTTGCTTAGCGGCAGGAGCGTCCATCCCTGGAAGGGTGGGGCTGAACTTTATTGTAGCAGGTGAGGCACAGGAAGCGCAGTCTTGCTGGGAAGAATATACCTTTCCTGGCTGGACTGGCTTCCCTGTGCCATCACAGACCGGACATTCCACGCTGACGGTCCCATCGCCGAGGAGTCCTGTACCACTACAGTTTTCACATATATCACTAGACGGCAAATTACGGACCTTAAGCACCACTGTTCCGGCAGTTGCTTCAACCACTCCCAGCCACTCACTTACTGTCCATGCATAAGAACAGCACGGAAACAATACTGGAAAAAACAACAAGGCAAAAAGTAATGCTTTCATAATCGAACATCTCCTACTCCTAGAAAGGAACGTCTTCTTTTCCTTCGTCATCCTGAGTTGCCTCAACAGCATGTGCCATATTAGCTGTCTCAAAATCTTTCACCTCAAGGCTTAAGAAAAAACGCTCCTCCCCTTCTGGGTTAATCCACTTTCTTCCGCTAAGCCTGTACTCAATCGTGACTTCCATTCCCATTTCAAGTTGGTCTGCTTCGTCGCACATGTCTTGAATGAACTCAACGGGAATGTAGTTGTCGTACTTCCCTTGGTTCTGCAGAAGAATGACTTTCTTTTTACGGAAGTTATTTTTTCCGTACTCCCGAGTATCTTCAATCAAACAGACAGAGCCAGTTACTTTGCCACTCATGCTCATCTCTCCTTATTTACATGCTTTGCATGGAATAATTTTCACCACCTTGCAAGAACCACCCTTGCATGAACGGCGGGCGTTGATACGCCATGCGATGCCACCAAAAATAAAACATCCAATCAACAAACTCATCATTGCACTTTTCATTTTGCTTCCTCAATTCTAAATTCGGGGCAGCTGCAGGCGGGACACACCCCGACTACTTCATGCTCAAGGTTACATCTGTTGCATACCTTAGTCACTTTAATCTGCTCCAGTAGTCTGCGCCCCAGTCGGGCAATTTCCTAGCAGGCCATCCATCGGCTCCACTAAAGGCAACCATATACCTACGGCGACAGTCGGACCACTTCGCCCAGAAGCTACCAGCAGGTATGTCTATAGTTGTATTAAGTATGCGAGTTCCACCCGAGTTCCAATGCCCCCAGCTGTTCATGATCAGAACAAGCGGCTCGCCATATTTCTCTTTGATTATGTCTCTGTCGTCAGCACCAATGCATGCCATGGCGTGACTCCAAGAACCTCGCCTCTTACTGAAACCATTCTTGTCCCTGGTGCTACTCCATCCCTCACCGCCGCATGTAGATATTCCGTACCCTTGGTAAAGAAAGTCTCTTACTTCCTCAAACGAATCAAGCTCAGTAGCCTGACGGATGCGATGCTTCAGTCCGAAATTTTTTATTTCATCGGGAGGAGATGTGCGTCCCCACTTCCCGGCCAATCTGGACGAGTACTTAGTGAGGTCAAACCCAAACTCGGGATAGTCTTTACGCAACCAGATGCCACTCTCTTGGCAGACAACTCGACCAGCATGTGAACAATTCCACCCATCATTTCCGTGACCTCTCCACCAGTACACCGCTTCGGAACTGCACAAACCAGCCTTAACAGCAGCAGGCGATACTTCCGGTGGACCCTCTATCTTTCCTGTCTCTTCGTCCGGTTCTCCCGACACAATGTCACAACACATTGTTAGTTCAGCAGCGTTAATAGTTGAATGGCTAACGCAATCTCCACGGCGCTGTGCCGCCCCAGGTTGGGAGCCAGGGTACAGCATGTCGATGTTCTTAAACGGGATTACAAGCTTACCCTTTCCTTCATCCATCCACCCGTTGTCAGCCGAAGCATCCATTCCAACGGTGTAATCCATGATGTCAAGAAATTTTGCATGTTCTTCCGGGTCAGAATACACGCCAGCAAACCCCCTTGAGTAAGCCCGGAGGAGCTGTATTCCTGTATGGACCCCCTTGAGTCTTTCTCTTACTGGTTTGTCGCCCATGCCAATGCCTTAAATGTGTCTATGATTTGTTTTCTTTTCGCTGTATCTAACGGGACATTGTCTCGGCCAACCTCCGATATAATAAAATCGTTAACCGCCTTTGCGTACCCAGGAATCCGAGGTATCTCTCCAGCTTGAACAGCCAGAGCCCCTGCGTTTTCGTGAGCCTTGCGAACATCTTCAGTTGTTCTAAGTATTACTTCATCGGAACCGACCACTAACGCCAGCCCAAAATACAATCCTCGAAATTGTTCGGATGCTTCAGGGTAATCCTTAAGAGCATTCGATACAAATTCTAGCTGCCCTTTTTGTGAAGGTGTTGGTTCGTACTCGTCGGTATCCACGGACTGAACGTGCGGCGCAACCTTTGCGGCAAGATACAGCAAGAGGAGAACCAGCGGGATGAATCTAAGAAGATTACTCATGGTCTTCATCTCTCCAATGCTTAGCTATAACATCACCAGCGGCAGACACAGCCTTGGTTTCGGCTTCACATCCTTCGCAAGCTTCCAATAAATCTCTTATCAAATCCATGCGAAGTTGATGTTCACCTGGGCTTCTCTGTGAATCTGTTTTCAGGAAAAACGAAGCAACCTTCGGCCACATTATTCCTGCCACTGAAAGAAGAACCAGCATAGACACTACTATTACTTCATTGCCCATCTCTTTCCTCGTCTTCCCTTGATAGTAAAAACATTTTCCTTAAATCGACAAAACAGTTTTCTGCAAGCTTTCCAAAGACAGGTCGATACCCGCTGCCCTCTAAGCCGAGCTCAATCTTTTTCCTCCTTATTTCTTCTGTCTTACCTTTGACGTACTGGTCAAGGATTGCGTGCTCATTACTCGTTGCATTGCCAGAGTCGGCTCTCATGACCATATCATATATGTCGTCTGGCACTGGGTCCATCCCATACAATTTATCTAAATCCTTTCTTTCTCGTTTTGGCATCTTCCTTGCCGCCGTTATATCCCATCCAAAGGATGTCTGTTGTATACCTTTAGCTTCGCGTAATCCTTTACCGCCTTTTCTAAGCATCCATTGCATAAAAACCTCGCGTTCTTTTTTCGATCCCAATCCGTAGTTCTTGACTGAAAATCTGTCATCTGGATATACGTGGTAAGTGGAACATTAGCAAGGCCGCACTTGTCGCACCATTTAAGTTCAACGCTTCCCATTACGAAGCCTTCGTATTATTTCTTTTTGCTTTAGATACTTAAGCTCCAGCTTTGTCTGTCTTTTTACAAGCATGGTGTACCTTCGCTCAAGGCACCACCATGTCTCCTTCCATAGCGGGTCAATGGCAGCAGCCCTGCGTCTGCGAGCTTGCACTCTGAACCACAAGGACACGTTGAATCCAATGCGATGCATGCGGCCAGCAATGAAGTTCCTTACCTTAAACCCTAGCTTCCTTAGCTTGCTTTCTTCATGCACTTTTTTTGTTGGGTAGCTCATCTCAATTTCTCCGTGATGCCTACAAAGTGCGACTTACCATCACGTATAGGCACGTTAATGTGCAGGAAATCTCCGTCCGATTTAACTAATTGAAGTCCATATCCATGCGACCAGTTGCTAGGATTTTGGTGCATGTATAGTTCTTGGAGTTCGCATAGGCAACCTGGGTTCCATGCCCCAATAACTCCAGCAGATATAGTTCGTATGTGGTAACTGTCAGCACGGTGACTGTGCGCAAAGACCACATTCCCGCCGAACCTTTCCGCATGAACTTTTGCTGCGTTTACGGCAGTCGAAATGCCATGCACGAAATGACACTTGCCCAGCTTGATAGTAGATGGAAGGCCAAGGTCATGGTAATACTTGCCCTGCCTATACAGTTGTATGCTTCTGTCACTTAAATGCAGTACATGCTCTGTTCCGTAGAGCATACGCAGGTGTTCAGCTTCAACGGATACATCAGGGGCACCGTTCCTTAGTGCATTGGTGACGCAGTATTTTTCAATGCGTGCTTCGTGATTGCCTTCAAGAAAATGTATCTCTGCACCTGGGGCAGCCTCTTGAATTTTATCTAACAAATCGTTGCCCGCTGCTACGTCTTCGTCGAATTTATAGGTGGACTGCTCGACGTACCCTAATGTGTGGTGCTGGGCAAGGAACCCCCCGCAATCCAAGAAGTCTCCCATAATTACAATCTCTTTAGGCTTAAGAGATTCGAGGTCTCCAAGCATGGCAGCAACAGCAGGCTTGTGCATCTTGCACCCATGCACATCGGGTATGATGAACCTAACGTAGTCAGTCTTGCGAGACTTAGTACGCTTTCCCTTGGGGGCACTAAAGTCAGACGACCTGTAGTCTTTCAGACTTTGCTCTGTTCTCTCTAGCTTTTCTTCCGTCGACTTGAGTTTTTTCTTAAGAGATTCCAGTTCCCTGATGTGCTTCTCTGTCTGCTCAAGAATATCAGAAGCTTTATTTCCTTTTAAGTGTGCCATCTGCCAACTCCATTACGGCTCGTTTTAATGTGGACACGGCCAGCCTTGGCCTTCCAAGCATGGGACCGAATGTATTTGTTACCCTCTGCCACGTTCTCGTTTTAATTTCTTCTGGGCTATTTATCCAGATGTCTGTAAGGTCATGTACTATTTCTTTTTGTTCACCCGTAAGTGAATCGTAGAACCCTGATTTATTGTCATGCTCTATAGACATTAAAGCTTCGGTCGCTTTGTTTTTTTTACTCAAGACTTGCCCTGCCTTCCCCAGCAAAATTCCCACTCATGTGTCTCAAGAATACAAACCTTTGGTATCTGAACATAAGGTCCGCAACATGTCACGCCGTCCGTGAGGGTCACAGCAAGAAACTGTGGAGTATCTTTGAGAAGGAAGCCTGCTGTCACGCAAGGCTCTATAGTTTCTTTTAATTCTTCGAGCGTTTCTTCTAGGTCGCTCCACCTAGACTCTTCGCACTCAGCGTCTATCCATTTAACAACAACCAACTTCATCGCATACCTCCTTGCAGCGAGACAGTTATTTATTTGTACGTCTACAATACTCCGCGATCAAGAGGGCATCAGCAGTTGCGTGTGTCACATCAACAAAATCTGGGAACAAATCCTGTGCTAGCTGCTTATGTCTGTTCTTCCAGTCAGTGTTGGATTCGCCTTTCTCTCTCTTTAGGCCAAGTTCTTTACACCAAACTGCTGGCCTTACTTTTTCAAAAGGAATGCCGGATGCTGTCATCAGCCCTAATAGCATTCCAAATGACTCTCCAAACTTAAAAGTGCTAGCTACTCCTTGTCCCGGCATTGAGTTAACGGACTCAACGACAGCTTCGCAATCATGGATTCCGTACCACAATAGTTTGTTCCATATCTCCTCGTAAGATTTATCTGTCTTTACTACAACGCAAGCATCGCCATTCGAGTTAATGGCACAAATTGCGCCGGACTTTCCTGGGTCAACGCCGATGTAGTACTTGCTGCTCATTCAAGTTCTTTGGGGTCACCACTAATGCATATCATGTCCGTGTAAGTGCAGAGTCCATGCTGCACTGCCTGGAGCAAACCGATAAGCTTGTGGCTCATGACTTCATTCCGTTGCGCAAACTGCAACACAAGCTTAGTTAATTCATAATGCAGCAGGACATCCTCCCCACTGATTAGAACGTTACCTAAGTTAATGCCATCTTCAGGCTTTTCATTTTTAGACATGCGGTCCTCCTTGACCCACGCATATTATACCAATTAGTTTCGGCTAGACCGAAGAGCGGCCCTTAAACTGCTTCTCAATGACACGCCATCCTCAGCCATTTCCATCATCTCTTTCCTGCTCTTCTCCCTCTCGCGATCCTTCTCTATCTTCTCCCGCTCTCGCCTCACAGCTGACTCCTGTCGCATCTTCTCCTTCTCTGCAGCTTCAGCAAAAGGGATAAGGTTCTTGTCCCTGAAGGCATATTCCAGGGCCGTGTACCGCTCCTTGTGCCAATCGCTCATATGTAGCCCATCAATTGCAAGCTTGCACGTTTCAAGGTCGTTGAATTTAAGAGTCTCAACGATCAGTTCGTACTCCCCTGATCGGTGTCCCTTTGGTTTAAACCTGTATCGTGAATGATACTTTTGATAATGCTCGACGACCTCTTTGACATCACGCTCTGTTGGTTCGTATTCATCGCCGCCATGCTTATTAAATAGCTCGCTCATAATAACCTCCGTGAATATAAAAACCGCTCATCCACGCCAAGGATCAGTGAACCCGTGGCGTGATGAGCGGAGAGCAAGATTATACTTCTAAAATTCTTGGTCGGGAACGTCAGAACCTCCTTCTTTTTCCTTTCTCTTATTCTCGATCCGAACTTTTGCGGCCTTCACAGATTCATCAAGCATATTATGATGACTGCGAATCCACTTAAAATTCTTACTGGCATCGGCCCGAATCTTATCAACTCCCTTATCTGACCGAGCCTTTTTCATCTTTTCAATGATCGCAAACATGACATCATCGTCACCCACCGGACGATTGTCATCGGCGGCAACAGTCACTTGACCGTCAGAATTCGCGGCAATGTCTTTTGCTTTGATCCTGGCAGCAAGCGTTGCCGTTCGGTTCTCCGGCGCTGTGCTGTTTACTTCTTGTACAGCTGCTGCAGCCCTAGCAGTCGTCACACCACTGTAACCTGACTCCAGAGGATCCTTAGCCCAAAGCTCATAGGCTAAACCGAAATGCATCGCCAGTGCCATGCAAGCTCCTCGCCGGTGAGTGTCAGTAATGTCGCGAGAAGTAATCTTGTCAAAAGGAATAGAGTTATTCCGATGATCCATGATTGCCTGCGGCACAGCAGGTGTTCGCATTCCTTCCGAATGTTTAATGCGAATCATCAGGTATCCACCGACCGGGGCTTTAAACAAGATGCCACCATCGGGTGCCTCAAGGGTTTCAACAGTCCAGCCCGGTGCATGCTCTCGCATCAGCTGCATCGTCCGAGCCCAGTTTATATACGAGGCGCTGAATGACCCTCCTCCCTTTGTCTCTACTAAATTTTTAGTCGCAACTCCGGCCATGTTTGGCAGGCTATCGGAATGTTCGTACATCTGCTCAAGCTCCTTATAGTTATTTAATTTTCCTGGCCCGCATCGTAATAAATTCACGAGCCGCCACGGTATACTCACTTCGCTTTTGAATCGAGCGAACAATCTCTCGTCCATTAGGCATGCGAGCAATGTTCGCATCCCCCATTGCGTATTCAACTTCGGCCTTAAGAATCTTTTCCTTCGACTCAAGACCTCTCTTTTGCTTCCGAAGGTCTTCGACCTGCATCCATTTTTCAACCAGCTCATCTTCTAGATTAATAACAACACCCTCTCGAACGCTGTGAAGCTTGCTAATAATCTCTGGTGTTTTGGGATGTTCCCAGTCGACAGGTGGTGGGTTGTCTGCTTCGACTCGCTGCATCATGTCAGCCGAAGCATCGATAATCGCATCGATAATGCTATCGTCCCGAGGCACCACATAAACACGATGCTCAAGGCCAACCCAAACCGGAACATCGCATCGCTCGGTTTCGGTGACGGCCATGTGCTGCTGGCACTGGATGAGATACTCATTCGGGATTGCATCCGTTCCTTCCTCTCCCCATTCGGCATACATCTCCGAGGTCTTCGCTTCGACAGGAATGTAGTCAAGCGCGAATGACCATGGCAACTTCTCTAGATTTACCTCTTCAGAGCACCACAAGGCGTCAGGTGTGCATGAAAGGAAGGTATGTTTCGGATGGATCAGCATCGGGCAATCCATATAAAGCGTACCACCCACTCGCTGCTGATACATCGACAAGCAGGCAGGCTCAAGCGCGTGACCTCGACGCATTGCGTCCGTCATTGGATCGTGATCGCTCGGATCCTTTTTCTTCTCCATGAAAACATCGAGCGCCTGCCCATATCGCGACATGCCCAATACTTTTGACGACTCGCTCGCCCCAATAGTTTTCTTCCTCGCTTCGTACCATTCTTTTGTGTACGCCATCGGGCCGGTAACAGGAAGCTCTTTTGTCTCAGCCATTATCGTTCTCCATTTCAATAACATTTTTAACAATGTGCCGGTCAACAATAACCAAAGCACGGTAATCTTTATTCTCTTCGCTCGGGCCGGTAACAATCACTCGCCCAGTCTTTCGGTATTCAGGATCGAGAGTTGATGTCTCGCTGAAGGCAAGCTTACTGCCGACAGCCCCCTTTAACCAGACCACATTTTTATAAGGAACGACCAGCATGCTAGCACCCCCCATTCATGTGTTTGTTCCAGATTTTACGCCGACCACTTGGTTTGCATCTAGGCATCAGTACATCAATCCTCTTCCATATTGTTTGAATCCTACCCTTTTTGAAAGGGCGATCCTTTGAGAAGTGTTGCTCCGATATATACGCTCTTCTCTCGTGCTTGGCTAAAACTTTTTCCACGGTATCTGCAATTTGTTGAAAGCTCAGACCGCAGTGCTCGCGGAGAAACCGGATCAGCCTATAGACGGGTCTGTTTTCAGCATCGAAAACATACCGCTGATTCTTTCCGTGACCCACGCTTCGCATCCCAGTCGGAGCCTTCTGGTTGACAGCCTGCATCCTCCGCTTCTTCTCAGCCAGCCCTTCCTTGATCCTCTGCGAACGAAGCCTGCTTTCAAACTGAGCGAACCCAGCTTGCATCGTGAAGTTAAGTTCGCCATAAGGTGTAGACATGTCGATGTTATCGCGCACTGAAACAAGCGTGATGTCATCTTTGTGCCATGCTTCCATCTGGCTGAGTGCGTCCGAGCTTCGCCGGAACGCTCGGTCAAGAGTGCTAATGATAATCACATCTCCAGAGCGGAGCTTTGAGCAGAGCACTTTCGCCGTCTTGCGTTTCCTGAACTCAATCTTAAACGCTGACTCCCCGCCATCGACAAACACGCCACCCCACTTGAGGCTTTTATATTTGTCGTTGGTGAGTAGCAAATTGTACTGTTGCTCAACCATCCTCTTCTGTGCATCGAGTGAATAACCGAGCTTCTCCTGCTGATCGGTTGACACTCGGATGTATCCGTAAGCCTTGCTCATTGCTCATTCTCCAAGGGCTAGTCGTTGTAGTGGTAGTAAAAATTCCCCTTCCGAATCGTTCGGTCACCGTTGCTGTGCCAATACCTATTGCCACGCTGTCGGGTCCAGTTTCCATTGCTGTGAATGTAGGTATTAGGTGAAACGCGAAGACTCCGTTCGCCGTTGCTGTTCCAGTACCTATTGCCACGCTGATACGTTCGGTCACCGTTGCTGTGCCAGTACCTATTGCCCTGGCGATACGTCACCGCATCAGGCTCTCGAACGGTGTAGCTCTTGCCGAAATAGTACCAGTTCTGCGCGAGTGCATCACTCGCACCCGCAATAATAATCAACGCAAAAATAAATCTCATTGCTCATTCTCCCTCTATTAAATTGTTTCATCTCCGTGAATTAAAACATTAATCACAAGCGATATCATCGCATTGTCCACTCGCATTTCAGACATGTGCTCCGACATCTCCGGTGACTCGCTTACCGTCACCAAAAAATCAGGCACTCGCGGCAACTCTCTTCTTTCTTCCACTTTTCTTCTCCGAAACTATTTTCAAACCAAGAGCGTTCATGATCGCTGACAGAGTCTGCCCACAACCATCGCTCTCTCCACGCAGGTATCGATAAACGGTCTCGGGGCAAAGGTCTGGGCATCCCTTGACGACCGCATAAGCCGACACCCCCAGCTTGTCCTTGCGCTCTTCGATTGCTTCCCTAATTAGATTATCCACTGAACGGACCTCCCTTCGGGTCTTCGATTTCGTCCGCAACAAACTCTTCATACCGCAGAATCGCTTCGTTGACTCGGCCCAACGTCTTGGAGTCCATCTCGCACTTTTCCCTGGCATTCAGCAATGCTTTGAATAGCATGCTACTGATCGTAACGTATTTGCCACATTCTTCGGCCACAAACGCTTCAGCATTCGCGCATGCTGCGGCAAGTATCTGCTCAATGTCACTGGCAGGTTGGTCATCATCGCCATCAAGAAAATCCTTGTCAAATTCAATGCTCAAATCTTCCTCGCTCTCTGGCTCGCGCCATTCTTTCGGTTGCTTGTTCTTCCATCGGTGATTATTATTCTTCATCCTTGAAATCCTTTCCGGCTCGAAGCCGATAAAATCCATATGCTTGTATTGCCATTTTATATGTTCTCATGAAATCGTGATTATCTTTACGGGAATCCATTTCAGATTCCATCAATTCGACAACTGCTGCAAGCGCAACTCCACGGTCTCGCAGAATCCTGTCCATTCCGTCAGCCTCCCTGCCGCCTCTAAATCGTCGAGTAACTGGTGAATCTCCGACAGGTCAAGCAGTCGGTGTTCGACCGTAGTACTTGTGTTCGTGGGGGAACTCATTAACAATCAACTCCTTCGATCAAACTTCAAATCTTCCGGTATGGGTCCGGTCGATTCGTATACGTCCGAGTCGCCCTTCCACTTTGCCAGGAGTTTCTCGCCGGTCGAGTCGTCGATGTAATAAGTCCACCCGTTCCAGTGAATGTACATGCATCCCTCTCGGGCATCAATCTGATAATCTTCACCATCGACCTTCTCAAAATGCAGAGAGGTCGTCAATCCCTTCCACTTCTCAAGAGCAGTCTCTACTTCGCAGGCAACCGTCTCTGCCGCCATGCTCTCGGGCTGATGCTCTGCCGGAATGCTCTTGATTATTTCAACCAAGCTTTCAACGCAACCATACAACTCTTTTACTGCATCGATCATACTCATTCTCCTGAAAATGCTTCGACAAAAGTAATGAAAAGAAAAACGTAAACCGTCCCTGTCAGTGTTGCTAGCAGAAATTCCATTCCCTGCCCCTCCCCTTATCTGATTGGTTCTAGTTTCAGTGAAGTAAGACCTTCAATCGCGTCTTCAAACCAGTCCAGGTCAACGGTGTTCGTATCAATCTGAAAGCCGAGTTCATAGTTGTCCGCGAACATCGTCAAGTCTGCATCTTCCTCAATGAAATACAACAATCTCGGTTCGCCATCCCTGTCTTGCTGAGTGAATGGCAGGTCTACGGTATCGGTCCCGATGAAACCCTTGAAACTGTATGAACTAAAATCCGATGGTGCCATGGGCCTGCACTCATTTGATCCAAACTTTGCAGGATTTAGTGCATTCTGAATGTCATCCAGCGTGGCGACCAGCCACCCGTGACCTGGAGTCTCGATGAAGTCAAATCGAATTTTCACCTCTTCGTATATCGACTCTGAATCCAGCCGGGTCGAATGCAACGGCGTCTTTGCGCGGATCATGATGCCTTCGCGATCCTGCCACCCTTCGTCAAGAAAATCATTAGCTCGGGCAAGCTTATCTTCGTCATTCAAATAACTGATCAATTCTTTTGGGTCGAACAGCATTTCTATCTTTTGCTTTTGCATCGCTCAATTCTCCTCAGTTCTGTTTACGATCAAGACCATAGCCTGCTCCCTGCGTACCGAGCGGTAGAGGCAGGGAGCATGCTACACCCTCGATTCAGGTGCCGCGAAGGGCTCGATTCCAGGCCGATGCTGCGCTGCTCTTGCCACCTCGCAAGACCAATGCCAGGGTATCCATCTTGTCAACGATTTCCTTATCCTCAAAATGCGGCCAACCCCACAGGCTACCGCCACCACAATGGAATTTCATCAGGGTCCACAGAACCTGCGCCAGTGTTCCGTTTTTAGCCTTGGGTTTGCTCTTCAGCCACTCCGCTGTTCGGCCATTAAGGCACCCTTCAATCGCCTGCAGTGCTTCATCATGCGATGGCACTGCAATGTCCTTGCCACTTTTGCGGAGTCGCTCAAGACGCGGCGTTATTTTATCGACATTGAACAGTGCCCGCTCCCGTGGAGTCGTTCCAGGTTTCATCGGTGTTCCAGTTTGTTTCATCGCTCGTCTCCAAAAAAAAATTAGGAATATTAAATGTCTGCCTCTATTTCTTATGCACAATAGGCAGGTGCGTTTCGATTTCATCCACAATAATGTTGCCGACAGGATCGCCGTCACGATTAACGATCCGCATGCCCTTGTCAAAGTAATTCAACGAACCTGGCCCATCTTCCAGGTCGCCGCAAAGGCTCTTGATGACAGTCTCAACCTGTGGAATGATCGCCGCGATCCGGTCATCTTCATTTTTAAGTTCATCAAAATCGGCCTGAATAATAATTTCCAACTTCATCCGTTCGTCCTCCAATTAAAGTTAATGCTCGCTGCCTGTAGAGTATACGCATCATCGACCCTCTAGGTCAATAGACTATAGGAAATATTTTAAGAATCTCCGGTCCCTGCCTCTCGACATCAAAAAACCTCGGGGAAAATGGGGGTAAAAGTCTCCGGTCCCTGCCTCTCGGCATGATGGATTCCGGTCCCTGCCTCTCGACAATCCCGATCCACGAGGTGCGGATTTAGCCGCATCGATGTCCGGTCCCGTCGATTTTTCCCACCGGATCGGTAACCGGATCGCATCGGATCCCACCGGATCGGTAACCGGATCGCATCGGATCCC
>JGI24006J15134_10001654_pt1 | contig 12633 bp, 25 predicted proteins | sample LinPmetageLP53_FD_15134 | JGI IMG/M metagenome (IMG submission 15134) | reverse complement strand
TGGTACGCTGGCCCCGTTATAATAAATAAATAATTCTAATTTACTACCTAACTGGGCGCTTTCGTTTACTTCTATAATGTACGGCGAACGTGCGAAAATTTGGCTCATGTTATTTTAATTTTTTTTATAATCTTTTAATACTTCGTTCATGGTATCGTCGAATAAATCTACTAAATCAAGGCCGAAATTGTCGGCTAACTCGTCGGGTAAATTTGCAAAGGCACTATTAAACGGGTTACTAAAAAATTTTGTTGGTGTTATTCCTTGGCTATATATAGAGCGACTAAGTAAAAATATTAAAGTCTTGTTTGTTATAAATCTACCCGCTCCCGGGCTACCTTTTTTAATACGCCCTTTTATTCCTTTTGTTCTTATCCAGTCTTTTAAACCTTTTCTTAGTCCGCCGCTTGGCCCCGATCCTGTGCCGAATTTATATTGACTGTCCGGCGCTTTTTGGTAGCTTAATTTTTCAGCGTTTTTAAAACCATGGTTATAATTTGGGTTAGCCCCTTTAACCCCCTCATCTACAAAGGCCCCATAATAAGGCATGTTAAATAATACTTGAATACTGTTTGGGCTCGTTTTAATATCGCTTGTTAAACCCTCGTAAAGTTTATTAGAGGCCGTTTTACCCTCTCTTGTTAGGTTTCTACGTGCCTGGCTTATTACGTGCGCTCTAAAACGCTCCAGGGCCTCTTTTGTTAATTCATAGTCATACATTACAAACGGTCATTGTGTTGGGCACTTTAATACTTAATTGTAAATTCCAACCTGTTAATTTATTTGTAAAATTCTCTTCGAACGGCTCACATGTTGGGCCGCCGTCAACTTGGTAACCCTCGGTATATAAATCGCCTCTTCGTATCTTTTCGTAAAACCTATTTAATACCGCCAAAGTAGTATTTAATATATCATGCGAATTGTCGTTACCTCTAAACAAATTTGTCGTTTCGTCTTTAGATACGTCTGTTATATCCATGCAATAAATATTAATATTAAAACTTATTACATTTTCGTTAAATGTCGCGTTTGTTACTTGTACATGAGCCAACGGGAATAACGTAATTTTTGTCATGTCAATATCAAATATATTACCCTCGGTAACCGTTGTAATAAAATCGTCGTTTTTTAATTCGGTTTCTATTTTTTGTAATAAGTCGTAATACATTTTATTTCTTTAATTGTTTTCGTAATTCGCTATGCTCAATATCTGTTTTTTGCTTTTCAAAAGTAAGGTAGGTAAGGCATTCGTATAAGGGCAACCGGGTAACCTCTCTAAATCGTCTAATATCTTTTTGACTAATTGCGTATATTGAAGAGTACCAACCCCAATATTTATTAAACTGGGCTCGTCTGCTAAGGCTTTCGTTAATTCCTTGCTGCTCATCTGCTTTTTTAAATAAGTCCGGGTACTTATTAATAAGTCGTTTGTTAAATGAAAAAAAAAACTGTGGGCCGCTAATGCAACACCCAACGGGCAAAAATTCATTACTTGGCTATAATTTGCCGTACTTGTATAATCTTCTATTTTATACTTTTCGCCTTTAGTTAATGTAACTGGTCTATACATTACCGCTAATGCTTTGTTTAAGTCCTGTAAGTCTTTTAAATTATTCTCTAAGTCTATATACTCGCCAAAACTAATATCTTCTAATTTGTTAGGTATGAAACCAAATTTAACGCCCTCTATTGTAAACGTGTTTTCGAACTTTGGCTTTTCTGCAAATAGTTTATTTAAGTGTATTACGATTTCTTGTATATCGCTCCATTTAATATAAAATATATTTTTTAATCGTATGCCGCAAAATATTTGAACCATTTTTTCGCACATGAATTTCTCGTCGTTACTATTTTTAACAACCTTAATAAACTCTAAATAACTTTTTAAAGGTATTTCGTTAATATCNGTNGGTACTTTNATTTGCGCTTGCATATATATATAACTTAGTTTATTGTTTTTTGTATTATCTAATATAATATTTACCGTATTCGCGNCGGCTTAATACTTCGCTTTCATGNTANCGTAAAGCNTCTAATAAATGATCGGGGCCAACTGGNTTATTNATTTGTTTNCCTGTTTTATCACTATCCCAAACATANCCNCGTAANTCAGCTATTAAATTTATACTACTCTTAGGAACTAAATAACTTTCGTTTTGCATTAATTGAATACCATGTAATACGCTATCTTTGCCTTTTTTGGCTCCTTTTATTATTAGCCTGTTATTGCTTAATCTAATTTCATGTATGCTTTTAGGCTCGGCGCTATCTGCTATTATGGGCGTATTCTCGGGTAAATATTTCGCTAACTCTTGGTTTACTAATTTCTTTTTATATAGTCGCTCTTCGATAATTCGTTTATCGTTATACTTGTATATATAAATTAATGCGCTTGGATCGGAACTAAAACCAAAATCGAGCCCGGCCCCTATTAACTTAGCCTCTTTTGGTATCTCATCAATTATAGTGTAATTCTCATATACGGCCCCTTGTATTGAGCCAATTAAACCCCGGGCGTATATTTTTACCCAGTTAGCCCAGTAACTCGAGGTTAACGCTTTTACTTCGGCTTTTCTTATTTGCTCAACTATTGAAACGTCTAAGGCCTCGTTATCTTTGTATGTTAAAATTATAAAGTCGGTGTTATCGTCTTTTTGTAAATCATGCGCCCAAAACTTAGAAACTGGGTTAAAGTCTAAATATGTATTTTTTCGGGTACGTATATTTAATTCGTTAAAAGCGTCAAAACTTAAACGGTTAGCCTCGTTTATAAAACAAATATCTCGACGGGCCCCGCGTATTTTCTCCGGCGTGTCTGCGCTAAAAAATTCTATATATGCCCCATTTGAAAAGGTGTACTTTAATAATGATCTATTATATAAATCGTCGTAATAAATATTAAAGGCTTTGAGTATCTTAATAAAATCTTTGAGGGCCCCCCGTCTTAAATGCGGTATTGTTTCGGCTACTATACTAACTTCTAACCCCGGGCTATTTATACACTTAGATATTAAGTCAATTATAATGCAAAATGTTTTACCCGAACTTGTACCGCCCTGTATAATTTTAGTTCGCTTTTCTAAATGAACTATCTTAGTTAGTGCCGTCGTCGTTACTATCTTCAATTTGCTTTTTATCTTTAGGCGGTATTATTAAAATGGGTTGCTCTCTTACTGTATTGTCGATCTCTTGCTTTGGTGCCCCGTATGCGCTATTCATTAGTTCTTTATATGCTCCTGTATCGCCTTTACGTGCTTTTTTAATTTGGGCCAATGTAATTAAATCTTCGTTGGTTAATATCTCGTCAAGGCCTGTAATTTCGTTATATGCCTTTTGATTAATTTCTAACCATTTCTTTACAATAGTCGAACGGTTTAACGCTCCTTTTGGCCGCCCCTTTGGGTTGCCACTTTTACCCGGGGGCCATGACTTTAAATTATTCTCATTACTCATTGTAAACCCATTGTATTTAGTTACTTGCTTTGGTCTGCTTTGCTTTTGCTTTTTGTTTGCTTTGCTTTGCTCTTTGTTGGCTCGAACTCTTGTATATATTCTTTATACAGTTTTTGTAAATCTTCTACTAAATCGCGTACGCAACTCGGGCAACTGGTGTTTTGTGTTTTCTTATTAAACACTCTATTAAATATTGTTCTTAGTTTCGTTTGTTCAATCGGTGTTACTGTATGGTTATTTTCAGCAAACCAATTCTTTAAATAGTCGTATTCGTCTTTTAAAAGACATTGAGTATTTTTTTTATATCTGAATATATTGTTTAATGCTTTGCGCCTCTCTTCGCAACCGCAATCGTCAATATTTAGCGCTTTAGTTATTTTCTTTGTAGCCGCTTTAATTCCGGTCGCCGTTGTTATTTTGTTTATTGTATCGCCGAGGCCCTCCGATTGTTTTTTTACTGTTTTCTTTTTTGCCATGTTTATTAGTTTAATTTATAATTCGTTTTTAACTATTTTCTACGTCAAAGATTTGTAAAAATTCTTTTTGCTCTAATTTCTTTTGTAAACAAAATATTTTTATTGCCTCTTCTTTTGTTTCTGCCCTTATAATATTTATGGGCTCTTTTGTATTATCGTCTTTAATATAGAAAAAATATGTTTGCATGTTGTTTAATAATTCGTAATCTTTATTTTTATAGTCTTGGTAATGCTCTTTTACATTTTCTTTAATTCGCCTTTTACAATTCTTTAAAGTAAAAAATATACTCATGTAACTTATATTCGTTTTTTTAGATATTTTACGAATACTTGTTTTATTATCTCTATATATATTAAATAACTTCTTTTCGTACCAATGCCATTTGTCGGCCTCTTGGTCTATTAGATCGTTTATTATTTCGCTCGCCTGTAACTCTTCGGTGTTATCTTCATGCGCTAAATTAATTATTTCGTCTATGCTTTCGTTTTCGTTATTATCTACATTAAAATAATCTTCTATATAAACCGTTTTTAATTTGCGCTTATTTAAAAAAATAATATACGTATTTCTAATTATTAAATACATGTAACCCTCGTAAACTTCGCCATTAATTAAAATGTTCTTTTCTTTTGGGGGCCAACGTAAAAGCCGAATATAAACCTCTTGTATTATATCCTCGCTAAATTCGCCAGCCCCCATTTTCTTAACCATGCTAACCCATAAATAATGTTTTTTATATATTTTTTCGATTAGCATTTTATTTTAATATTGATTAACGTTAACCATGTCGGCATATAACCATTTAACGGCGTACCTATCTAAAGTTGTTAACGTCTTGGCCGTTACTTCTTTACCTTGCATAAAATTAGTAAATGATCTACTCGACAAATTAAAGCCCAGTTTATTAATTTCGGTTACTATATTATAAGCGTTTTTATCTTTTAATATATCTAAATAAACTTTTCTTAATTCCTGTATCTGAATAAACATAATATTTATTTAAAATGGTAAATCGTCGGGCGTTGACTTTATTTCTTTTGGTAATTCGCTCGGCTCGTATGGCTCCGAATATTTAAAACTCAAATAGGTTTTACCGTCTTTTGTTTTATTGTACCATATTGCAACGTCTTTATTTTTACCGTCTATTAATGCTCGGCCTTTCATGTCCGGGTGTCGCTCTTCTTTTTTGTAGTCGTTTACAAATGCAACGCCTGTATTATCTTTTTGTTGTTTTTTATCCATGTTAACAAATTTAATTAATTTTTATTTATGTTCGGGGGTTTGTATTATTAGTTTCTGTTCTAACTCTTTGGCATACTCTCGGCATAATATTACTTTTTCTTTTATATCGTCTATTACTTGTTGATCGTATTTTACTAAATAACTTTTTATACGTCTTTGCTTTGGTATATAATCAAAAGTATGTTTTTGCCTTATTTCAGCCTCTAATTCTTCGTCTTGTTCTATTTTGTTTAACTTCCAATGTTCGCGCCTTATTTCGTCTTGTAACATTAATTCGGGCGTATCTATTAAACAATAAACTAAAAGGCTTTCAGTTTTACCGGTTAGCCACATGTAGCCCTGTAACTGGTAATAATAATCTTTATTTGGTATGTTTTCGGTAAACCATGGAAAAGTTAAAGCGTTCCATGAGGTTTTAACGTCAATTAGTGTATTACTTGTATTAACGTCGGGCGTACCGCTTATAAAATCGTTTTTAAAATGCTCTTCGTTTTTATATATAAAGCCAACGTCTAAAACGTCGCCAACTAATTTAATGCTTTCATCTTCGCACTCGTTACCCTATCAGTATAACGGCTTGAAAACTCTTTATAAATGCCGAATTTTTCAGCTAAAACACATTCTTTAATATAACTTTTAGCCGTAACGCTTAACCCGTCTTTTTTATTACGGGCCTTTGTCATAATTTTACCTAAACTGGAGCAACGTACTAACATATTTCAAGGGCTTTTAATTGAACGTCGTTTAATAAGAATTTATTTGTTAACTCTTGTTTTGAGTATTCGCCGGCCTTTACCATTATTAACGCCTTTTCAAAGCGTGTTTTTTCAATTAATGGCTTTTTACCTTGGTTTAATATCGCGTTTTGTACTTCGTCGGCGCTTGCTATACTTGTATCAATACCAATGCCAAACGTACCCAACGCCCGGCCTATTGCGCTTGTTTCAGCGTTTTCAATAAAAGACGTATTATTAATATAACTTGACGCTTGTACTTCATGAGCGTACCCCGTCGAAAGTATGCGGCCGAACTCGTTTTTTACTGTGGCCTTAAATATACAATACTCGTTATTAAATTCTATTATGTCGGTTTCTATTGTATAGCCCGCATAATTAGCCCTAAAATACTTTATACGCTCTTTAACCTCAACATATGGCTTACCCTTTACGCTAATAGTTTTTAACTTAACTGGCTTAATGTTCTTAGTCTTTACCGGTGTAGTTCCGTTTTCGTCTTGTTCTCGCATTTTTATAAATGCCTCTTTTGTTTTACTCATATTTATTATTTTATGTTTATACAAATGTACTTATTTTTTACTTAAATCTTTGTATTTTTTTGCTATTTGTTTTAACTCTTCTTTTGTATATCTTTTTTCGTTTCTGCATACGCTATCTAAATACTCTAATTTTTCGGGGCCTATACGCTTAATTAAATTTTTTCTGTATTCTATTAAATTGCCACTTAAAAACCTGTTGCATGGTGTACATTGTCCAAAAATATTATCTAAATTATATCTTAAAAAAGAACTCGAATTAACCGAATAATAATGGCCCGCGTCAAATTTACCGCTTAATGGTTTATCGCATGAAATACATTTTTTATTTTTATCGCGGTTTCTAATATATAAATTTACCCATTTTTGGGCCTCTTTTTTATAATCGTTTAAAGTTTTAAGATCGGTTTTTAATTTCTTTTTTTTCTTTGCCCACTCTTTAGCCTTTAAATCTTTAACCCATGCTTTGACGCACTCATTTTTAAAACAATATTTTTGATTAAATTTTGCGGGTTTAAATTTTTCTTTACAATGTTTACAGGTTTTCATTTTAAAAAAGTTTTTATTTCGCTTTTTAATTGTGTTATTTCTTTTTTTAATTCTCGGTTATCGGTTTTTAATTCCAGTAATAAACGCTCGTAATTAAAATTTTGTGAACTTAAAGACATGTTACGACGGTCTAACCTGTCAAAATGGTTATAAGCGTCGTATAAATTTAAAGCGCTTTTTTTCATGCTTTTAATTAATTCTTTTTTGTGCGGTGTTTTCTTTTCTAAATCTTCTATACTGAATTTAATTTTTAAATAAACCTCGTATAAATTTACTTTACTTTTTATAAAATATATGTCGCTCATTTTAACCTTAAATTACCGGTAAATAATTCCTTTTCTTTATCTGTTATTAACTGGCTTTCTTTTGCTAACTCTCTATGTTTATGCAATACGTCAATAAAACCCTTTGAAAAGCCGAAACCGTCTAAATACTTAAATAATAAACTATCATTTAAACCCGTTATTTGGCCCCCGCTTTGTTGGTCTTTTACCTTTTCAACGTTTACCATTGTGTAATATTTCATAGTTTTTTCTTTGCTCAAACGGTGTATGATTAAAACTAAATCTGCCCTATTTAAAAATGGCTTTCCGCCCTCAATATGTGAACGTAAAGGCGGCATTAAATGCCCCTCGAACTCGCTACCTTTTGGATATAACATTGATGTACGGCCGCTTTCGGTTGTCGGGTGCGTTGTTATAAATAAAGTCTTTTTAGTTTTGTTACAAAAATCGCGACACTCATTTAAAAATTTATAATTGTCGGCCCAGTCATAAGAACGATTTAACCCGGTGTATGGATCAATTAAACAAACGTCGGCTTTTGTATTGCTAAATATTTCTAATAATTCGCCGGGCTTATATAATTTTTCGTTATTTATAAAAGTAAATTTTGCCTCTATTTTTTTATTATAGTACTCTATTTGTTTATAACTTAAATCTTTTAATTTTTTACCGCTATACATTTGTATTAAATCGCGTAAAATTTGGCCCTTTTCGTTTTCGCCGCTCCAAACACAAAAAGTTAAATTATTAATTAACGCATGACAAAGAAAATACCAAAACAAAAAAAGTGTTTTACCGCTCCCGTCATGACCGCAAACAATACATAAATTTGCTTTTTTTAATCTTATATAATCGTCTGCGTCGCACCCAATACCTAACCCGGTTTTTATTTTACCGTCTTTTAAATCGTATAAGTATTTTAAATCGCTCTTTACTGGCTTTATCATAATTGTTTTTTTAGGTTTTCAATATGATTATTTGCCGCTTTATTGTCGCTTTTTGGGTTTAACTCTTTTTGTCGTCTTTGCCATGTTTGTAAACGTCTTTTTATTTCAAAAGTTTTTTCCAATTCACAACGTAACTTTTTAGTGTTTTCGTTTGCCTCACTCCAGTACAAATAAAAGTTATTTAATAAATCTTTGTCAAAGTCGTTTTGATGTACTTTTAATTTATTTAAAAAATTCTTTTGCTTATCTACTATACTATTATTTACATTGTTATTGTTATTGTTATTGTTATTAGCTTTAGGTTTGCTTTTACTTTGCTTTACTTTTGCTTTATTCCCGTTTTCAAATCGCTTTAAATTTGCTTGTAATTGTGGCTTAATTAATGTAAATATAGTTTTGCTTATTCCTTTTAACTCTATTTCGTTTCTGTTTAAACCGTATTCATGTACTGCGGCCCAAACGTCGGCTTGATCTTCTTTGTTTAATTCTTTTATCGCCTCGTAAAATGAGCGATATATTAACATGCTATCTCTTTTCATTTATTTATTGTGTTATCTATTTTAAAAAATATTAATATTAGCAAAGTTATAAGATAATAAGTAATTATAAATTTTGTCATACGTGTATTTTTATAATGCTTTATATGTGTTTATACCTATTTTATAATAAAGTCGCTTAAAACGGCTAATAATAGCCTTAAAATTCATTTTCTTTGCGTTCTTAATTGTAGGTTATGTATTATTTATTTAACGCTTTTTATTTCGTTGCTGAAAATCCGGGTAAATATTTGTATAAATTTCTTTTGTCTTGTACCCTAAAAACTCTATTTTTTTAATTAGGCTTAAATGCCTGTCGGTTTTTATTAATGCGTGTTCTTTACTATCCGCCGTAATAATTCGCGTTACTGTGCGCCATTTTTTAAACTTGTCGCGCTCTCTAAATACTACTTTATAACGTTTCATTATTTTAAATCGTTTAATAGTTTACGAACTTCGCGCCCTAAATCGGTATCATTAGGGTATTTTTTAATTAATTCTTTAATCATTTTTATTATAAACTTTTGCATTATATAGTGTTTTGATATTTTTCGTTAATAAACTGGTGTAAATCTCGGGCCTTTAAAGTGTATTTATCTATAAAATAATTAAAAAACTTTAATTTATTTGTATCGTTTTTACTTTGTTTTACTGTTATAAAATGATCTATATTATTATATATCTTAATAATTAGATTTTTCATCTTTAAATTATCCTCGTTGTAAATAATATTTTGTTCTCCTGTGCCGTTACATGCGTGGCATATTTCGGTGTTACCCTCATATCTTTGGTTAGGTACCCAGTAAACGCCGTCGCCTGTACACTCATAACATATTAAATCTTTTTTACTCATATTTATTTTTTTAGGTTTTTTAATGCTTTGTCTTGTAAGTATTTTAAATCATGTTGTAAAATATCAATTAACTCTTGTGTTATTTCTATTTGACTTTTATAACTATAAATATGCCTTAAATAATCATTTATTAAATCTAATAAAACCTCGTTTATAAGTATTTTAGAATTATAATTAAAATAATTTTCGCCTCTTCTATTTTGCCATGTTTTTAGGCCCTCTTCTTTTACTATTAAAATAAAATCTTTGTCGTTTTCTTTTCTTTTTTTACTCATAATTATTTATTTAAAATTTTTAAATCTTCATTATTAAGCGCAACCCTATTGCGTGTGTTATTTACGTCTTGAAATAATCCTAAGTCTAAGTTTAAATTGCTTATTTCTTTATATGTACCCGCTTTTATAAACTGGTGCCCTATATAAGTATCGTTTTTTACTTCTACTTTTCTAAGCGTCGTTAATACGTTGGTTTTTTCGCGCTCCTTTAAATACTTTAAATATAAATCACTATTAAAGCGATCCCAGTTAAAAGCGTATTTATAAAGATTATTTACCTCTTCGGTGTAACTTCTAAAATTTATCATTGTTTTTGTGTTTTAAAAAAGGGGGTTTTTACACCCCCGGGTTATTATTTATTTGCAAACAGAAACTAAATTCCCGTTTTTAAGTTTTATAAAAGTGTACTTACCTCTTATTACTTCTATTATTTTTGAAGGGTTTTCGTTTTTATAAGTGTAATATTGACCTACTTTGTAAATTGTTTTCATTGTGTTTTTTTAAATTGTTTTATTGTTTATACATGCAAATATAATAAAAGGTTTCAATTATTTATACTTTTGTAAAAATATTTTTAATTATTATTTATTTAAGACAAAAAAAGCCGAGTATAAAACCCGGCTTAAAACACAATTTAATAAATATGAAAAAATTAACTTTTCATGTTAACCACAAATATAACTAATTAAAGCGGAAAATTGTAACTATCTACTAAAACGCTACTTTTTTTAATTTTATTTATTTGATCTCTTTTAAAATTAAATTCTAAAATTCGACCGCCCAACGGCTTAGGGGGTGCGCCCCTTTCAATATGCCAACCCTCGGCCCCGTCTTTATATTCGTCTTTATAGCACCCCAGTATAGCGCTATGTATATATTTATGCCTAACCTCTTGGCCACCTTTTGAACAATGTAAATATTCTTTACAGTCAGTACGTGCGCTATTTTCATGTATATGGCCCATTAAAAAAACGTCTGCATTATAGAGCATAAGCGCGCGACTTAAATTTATAGCGCCTTTACTTACAACCCCACCGCCGCCGGCTCCATGAAAATATTTAATTTTTACGCTTTGACGGCAACCGTTAACATTATTATTTAAATATAGCCAACCGCCGTAACCGCCTGTTATAATTTTGCTATTACATTTATAATTAATAAGGTCAACAAAACGTTGTAAAATGTCGGTCTCTTGGTGTTTTATTATACTTGTTTCATGGTTACCGTATGCGATTACTTTAATTATATTAGCGTACGGCGTAAACCACTCGACGGCCGTTTTAACAACGCTATCAAAATAATTATCAATATTTAACTCGGGCCGTATTTTACCCTTTGAGCCTCGAAAATCTTTGCGCCCGGCCATAAGGTCGAATAAGTCGCCGTTAATAAAAACGGGTATTTCATTTTTTACGCAATAATCTAAATGAATTTTTAGTAAATCGCGGTTACAATGTACGCTATCAAAATGTATATCTGACAAACACGCAATTTTAACTTTTTTACTTTCAGTTTCAAATTTTGCTATATTTCGGCTTACTCTTTTAATTTTCATTTTTTCGCTTTTCTGGCCGCTCTTCTCGCCTTACCCCCTAAACACCACGCGACGAATTTACCTAACCAATTAACCGAAGATTTAACGTCAACGGTTGTGCCGTTTTCGTCTGTTCTAATGTCAACGTCTAAAATATCGCTTTCAGTATCAAATTTAAAAATTCTTATATTGCCGTCTTTACTATACGAAATATCGATTTTTTCGGTATCTACTTCGATCCAGGTTTTTCCATTTTCTTTAATAAATTTTACGTCGAAATTTTTAGTGTCAACGTTTACCGCTATCGGTTTTTTTGCTTTTTTCATGTTAAACATAATTTTTATTTTTTATTTTAAAACTCTTTAATTAAACAATATGTAAAATATTTTTGATTTAAACTCGCTAATGCAAATTTTTTCATTAATTCAAAATACTTTTTATTTTCGCTAACTACTTGACAACCAGCCGACCAACTGTTAATATTGTCTTTTGTAACTGGGTTTTTTTCGTTATATGTTGAGCCATGAAAATTAGTATAAATAACATTATTATATACTTCGCCTAACTCTTCGCTTTTACCGTTTAAATTTTTATCTCTATGGTATAACATGGGTTTATTACGTCTTTGCCTTAATGCCGGCATTTTGCCCCGGTGTAAACCGTATTTATAAACGTCGTAAAACCATATATTAGATTTAACAACGGCGGCCCCTAACCTATTGTATTTTTTAAACCCGCCTTTTAGTATTGTGTAACCCGGGTTTGTCGTACCCTTTAAAACTGTTATAAATTTTTGGTTTATCTCTTCGTTACCATTTGAAAACCATATATAAAATTTGTCGTCAAATTTATTAATTATGTCGGCTTGACTTCTAACACCTAAAACCCAGTAACCCAACGGAAAACCTCTAAAACTTTCTAACTCTTGTACTCTTTTTAATAACTGACTATCTGTATAATTTTTTACCATTAATTAACCTTTTATATTTTCTTTTATATTTCGTATTATCTTTTAAAAGTGCTTTATTTTCTATTTTAAGAGCGTTTAAAAGACTATCGTTTACATGTCTAACACTATCTATGTATAATTGCGCCTCGGTTCTTATATCGCTTTTATTTACGTTGTTATTTTTTGGCTTAAAATTTGGCTCAAAAAATGATCCAATTAAACTTATTGCGGCCGCTATTATTATATATTTGTTTTCCATTA
>JGI24006J15134_10001651_pt1 | contig 12641 bp, 14 predicted proteins | sample LinPmetageLP53_FD_15134 | JGI IMG/M metagenome (IMG submission 15134) | reverse complement strand
AATATATCCCAACCATGCTTTTGTGCTTGGTGCTCGATCCTATCGAACTTACGTGCTAACATCATAAAGGCACCAACACCCCCACGACGTTTCCAAGAATCACCATAAGACGTTTCAGCTCGTTTAAGAGCCTCTAAGTCGTTTTGGGCGACATCTTTCATATTTTCCCATTTATTTACCATTGTCTTCTCCTTTCTCCGCTTTATTAATATGCGACTTCTCTCTCTTGCGGATCCAATCAAGACAAGCCGTTCTCCAATCAAGTGCTTTCACTAAGTGAAGCATTTCATATGAACCGTTAAAATTCTTTTCTTTATAATACGAGTATGCTACCAACATAGGTATTGCAATATCTTTAATTATAGGGTTTTCCCAACCGTCTAAATAAGGGCTATGAAAATCCATACTAAAAAATCTATTTAACTCCCATTCTAAAACATCAACGTTTGTAAAAAGAGGAGTGGGCTTATAATCCTTTAAAGTATCATACGGATTCTTTATATCTCTATAAGTGTAAACATCTATCTCCATACCTTTAACTCTCTCCCATACATCATTTAAGTAGATATGAAAGCTATCACTAACTTGTCTGTAAACACCGACCTCAACTCCAATAGCTGATGCCATGTATTCCTGTAGGATTGACATATGGACTACGTTAGCACCATAAGCCCCCCATAACATATCGTTAGACCTATTACATACAGTCATGTTTAGTTTGTTGTCTCTAACCTTAAAATATATATTAGTGTTACACGGAACATCTTTCCCTACCCTGTCTAAATCTTTCAAAGGATCCCACATTTGTAAAACACATCGTCTATCGTCTGGGTTTTGTTTTAATCTTTGAACTATTATATCTAACTGGTCTTTAAGAAAATAACTTCTCCATCTCCAACCATAAGCACCCCACAGCATATCACCGTCATCAGAAAAATCTTCCATAGACTTAACAAAATAAGTTAATGGTTTTAAATCACTACGTCCTGCTAACATCCAAAGACTTTCTATAAGGTGAAAGAAAGGGTTAGCGTCTCTTTGTTTAATCAAACAGACTCTTTCACAAGGGTTATTATAAACAGTTGTTACTGGTTCTAATGCCTCGTAAGTTGTACCATTGCGGCTTTCTTGAACCCTGTACGCTGTGTCATCTAAGAATAAATCAATACCCAATAACATAGCATCATTCACATTCCGTGCATTAATTACTTTCATTTTTTCTCCTTGATAACTTGTCTGCGGTTCTTTGAAAAGACCATTCTAAAAACCTACCTAACAAATCACTGAAATATTTTGACATCTTTTCTCTACAAAGTTTCGTGGTAGCCATCTACTATCTCACCTATAAGAAAGTTTATTTCACTTTCTTGTAATCCTGGAAGCTTTCTCTTAACAAAAGCTACCGCCATATTTTGTGTTGCAGGAACTTTTAAGAAGAACGCTACTTCTAAAAACTGAGTGTAGTGTATATCTACTGAATCCCCCCAATCTTCTAAAAGCTGAACTGAATATTCATTAACTTTTCCCATATTTACTCTCTCCTTCTATCAAATCTTCTACTGTAGGAAGATTATTTGGTTTATATATAGACCTTGTTCTGCCTTCGCCTTTTAGTATTCTTGAATACTTATCGAATTCACAAAGTCCTCCTTCAATATCACGTAGTTCATACACTCTATCGTTACGCATTGCCATGTGTGCAGGTAGTCTACGAACAACTAATTGATACAGTTCCTGCATTTCAGTATTCCAATCATGGCTACGTTTACTAAATTCTAAAGGTCTACCTGTTAACCTGTTAAGTCCCCTCATGGCTCCTGGACCAGCATTAGCCCATGTCATAATATCACTAGCTTCGTCTAGTATGTATGTGTGTCTTAAATCAGTGATCACTTCATAAGCCATAAATGGACCCATGTAAGGATATTCCCTTAACATAAGCCAAGCTTTCTCTAAACAGCTTTCTTCTTGACTTTTATCGAACTCTAACTTCTTAGTTAGCCAAGTTTTTTCTTCCCATATATTATTAATACAATCAACAACACCCGTAACCTTGTCCATACCGTTTGGTGTTTTAATGATATAAGAACCAGTAATCCACTGAGACTGTTCTTTTATTAACTCGATAGCTTTATCACCATCCCAATTAACTAATAAATCGTTCTCTAACAGAGTTCTTCCTGTAGGTATAAAGTTAAACCAACGGAAGATAATCGTAGCCATAATAACAGCAGGGTCGTTTTTCAAGGGGTCTCTAATATGGTTTCTAAACCACCTAGTAGTCCTATCATCTTCTCTAAAAACTTGACAAAATTTAAACTCTTGCAGAATAGGGTCGTCCGTCCACGGAGCAGGAAGTTTGTATTCTTCCTTTTTAACCCGAATACTTTCCCTCTCTGTTTGCCAATAACAGAAACGGTCTAGTTCTTCTGCAAGAAATTCAGTCATTACTTTTTACGCAATACCCAAGAACAGTTATTAGAGTACTCAGGATAAGGTGCTGCTGCTACTACACGTAGGAACTGTCTGCCGTATCTAGATTTAAGCATATCTAATTGTTCAGGAGTCCATGCTCTAGGGTATCTTTTTATAGTGCTGTGTAAAGGTATCCCATCAACAGAAGGCTCTACTTGTTCTTGCATAGCTTTCTTTAAATTAGGAAGCTGTATAAACGTTCCTGTTACATCTAAAATCTCGAAGTTTCTTTCTAGTTCTTCTTTAAGTTCTTGGAAACCCCACTCATAGACATGATCCTCAGGTAGTTTATCGTTAGAGCCGTCATGGTTAGGAGTAGACACAAAAGCTAAAGCATTCGGTCTCATTGTCCTAGCCGCATCATCTAACCATGCACCTATAAACTCTCTACCCATATGCTCAATAACTTCAGTAGTCCAGAAAAAGTCTATACTTTCATCAGCTATATCAAACACTTGTTTAGGGTTTTGTAAGTCTCTAGGAACGGTTAAGTCTTGTATTCTTATCTCACCATTAAAGTTCTTAAACCATGTAGAGTCTTTTAGTTCTCCTCCACTGTTAGACCAAAAAGGGTTTTCTAGTTCACATGCAGGGTCTATATCGTATCCAAGATATGAAGCAATAACATCTGATTTCTTTATGACATATGCTTTATATAAATTTCTTAAAGTCCAACACTCTCCACAACCTACTTCAAAAGTATCTAAGGGTCTACCCAATCGTTTAGCTTCTTCTATACACATAGACGCTATATTATCGAATCGACTCATATGAGCTATCTCATCAGGTCGCCAGTTTGCTAATACACCCGCACTAGCTATATCCATTCTCGTATTTTTACTGTCGTTTTCATTAACAGTTAGTTTCTTTCTTATCGATGACATTGGTTTACCTCCCACCAACTTGGTTTATTTCTACCCTTTTCCCATTTAGCGTAATGTTTTTCGTTAACAACGTAATTACGATAAGCGAGACTAGAGTCCTCGTTTTTGTACTCATCAGGCATAGCCTGTGCTACGTCGGTCATAAGACCTCTGGTAATGTTTTTAGGCATTACATATAAAGCATCTGATAGTTTTTGCAAACTAAGATGAGTACGTTTATAGCGATAAGTATATTCATTACCTAAAGCTAAAAAGTGTTTATAGAGCCACCAGTAGTTACCACTGCATTCTCTAGCCCATATAGTACACGGATGATTCATGTAAGCTTTTTTGTATAAACCAACACCATCCGCATAAGTATCTCCGTCTAGTACGCGATGAGCCGTACATAACATCTGTGCAGTCTCTAAAGGCATTTTTACTAACATTTTGTCAGGTTGTGCTTTAGCAGAGACTACAGGGTCTTCGTTAAAATAAAATATGTTCATAATTTTCTCCTTTCTTTAAACATAATAAACTTAGTACCTTTATACTTTACTTTTATATGCAAAGTAAAGAACTTTTATAGCTGATAGTGGCGTGGCGATTTAGGCTCAATCAGATACAGGTTTTCTTTCGTTCTTGTTATTGCTACATAAAACACCCTGTTTTCATCATCAGGGTTTTCTTGATAGTTTTTATAAACTCGTGCGGTTATGTCGGTTAACAACACTACGTTGGTAGCTTCACCACCTTTAGCAGCATGTATAGTTGATAACCTTATTCTAGGTTGCTTAGTTATCTTTTCTCCTCTACGTAACATGGCTCTTATATAACTTATCTCGCTAGGACTAAGTAGAGTAAAAACGTCATACCAACGACCGTCAGGAAGATCGGGGAAGTGGCTCTTTAAATCTTGATACTGTAGTATGAGTTTAGAGTCTAACATATCTAGTTTCTTAGGGTTGTCGACCTTAACAAATTTTAAGATATTAGCACACTCGGTTAGTGTAATAGACTCTCCTTTGCCTAAACGTTCCCAAAAGACAACGGCTCGTACTTTAGCTTCTGATATACTTGGTCTGCCTTTTATTTCAAAAAACCACCCCTCGTTTCTACAATACTCATCTACGTCTTCTAAAAGGTAATTAGTTCTAGCTAGAACTAACCAGTCTCCTTTCTCCATATCAACTAACTCTATATTAGGTTCCCATCTCACCATCCCTTCTTCTTTTCTAGGAGTCCACTCTTTGTATATCCTGGATCGAACTTGTCCTATACATCGTTTAGCTACCTCATGAACTGCAGAAGGTACTCTATAAGACTGTTTTAAAACCATAGCATTTTTAGAATTGTTTATTAGGTAGTCGACATCAGCCCCTGCCCACTTGTAGATAGCTTGATCATCGTCACCAGCTACGTATATCTTTTTTGCTTTTGTAGCGATCTTACGAACCACCGCCCATTGTAGAGGGGATAAGTCTTGAGCTTCGTCTACAAACATAACATCTAATACAGGCACATCACCTTCTGTTAGAAACTTATGTAACATATCTGTGTAGTCGACCAGTAGCCTGTCTTTCTTAAACAACTCTAAACCTCTAGCGAAACGTTCTAACTCAAACCAACCTACTGCGTCTTCTACTTGATGCCATTGTTCTTTTAAAGATATGTTACGCATTCGAGCAAGGTTTTCTATAAAAGCTAACCTATCGTCATGGGTCATGCCAAAAATATGACCGTCATCTGAAGTAGTTCTGCCTGTTAATCTTAAGTTCATCTTTTCATTTAAGTCTTTTATATCAGTGTGGCTAACAACACTTTCTCTTGTTAAACCTAATTGTCTAAACGCTAGAGAGTGTAGTGTCCTAAAGAACGGTAAATCTCTATCACTTATATTGAACTTAGCTACTGCTCTTTGTTTACCTTCTGTTACTGCTTTCTTAGTGAAAGTAAAAAACCCTATGCTTTCAGGTTGTGTGCCACTTTCTAACTCGTCCTCTATTAAACTCAGTAGAGTAGTTGTTTTTCCTGTTCCTGGAGGTCCAAGAATAACTTGTGTGTGGCTCGGTAGAGTCATAAACCACTTCTAAAGGTTAGATTAATTCGTTCACCTGCTTTTTCTAAACTAGGTACAGCATGGGTAGAGGTCATTTGATTATGACCATCAAAAATAAGAACATCTCCGTGTTCTAGTAAGTAATGTTTTTCGTCTATTATAAAATTTTCTATTTCTGTTTCTATCTCACTGGTGTTGGTGTGTTCTTTTACGTTGTTTTGATAGGTACGTTGTACGAATACTCTAGGTGCACCTAACGATATTGAAACTACTATATCATCTAGTGTCGGTACGGTGTCCGAGTGATGAGGTATACCTTTGCCGTCTGTACCGTAGTAACCACATAAACAAAAGGTAAACTGTTTATCAACCCCTAACTCCTCCCACACTAACCGTTCTGCTTCTTGTTTAATCTGATACATGTTATGATTCCAAGGGGTAGGTTTGTATAACTTACCCGCATAGTCAAAAGAAGAACTACCAAAACCTTTAGTTGGTCTGCCCTTAACCATAGCACCATTAAACTCTCTTTCTCTAGGCTCATCCCACTTATCAATACAAGGATCGGTATGTTTAAAATATTTTTTAATGTATATTATCATAATAAATTATCGTTAAACTCAGGCAAATTATGAGATTCGTCCTGTGCTTTAAACTCCTGTATAAACCAAACATTAACTCCTTTGCCTTTTATGTTAAAGAAATAAGGCTCTCCTTCTAGCTGTTTTAATTTAGATGTTAATTTGTTTCTTTGATACTCTTTAAAATTATTTCTGTGTAAGTAATCCATTAAGTCTAACAGTCTAAAATATGTCCTGCCTTTATCTGTCCAAGGTTTATGTAACAATAACTCATCACGTTCTCTAGCAGGTCTTTCTGTGCAGAAAGATTCTAAAAGTTCCATGAAATGACCTTCAGTAGAGCTTTCTTTAGGTACTTCTACTATGGTTATAGCGTCTAGTAACTGCTGTATAATCTGATTCCATACGTTTTCTTTTACCTTAGGTGGTATCTTATTTAGAGCGTCCATACACTTACGCTGAAACCTGTTTTGATTTAATAAGTCGTCAGTCTCTAACTCTAGACGACCTCCTTCTACATCCAGGAACCATATCGGTGGGTCACTATCCTGTTTTGTAAGGTTACTGAACAGGGGTGTTCCTCCGTTAGCCCCTATACCAAACTTACGAGTTCTACATAAAGGACTATTACAATGACTGGCTATAGGTTGATCATTACACTTATAGAAGTAATCTTTTCTTTGTAGTTGTTTAGCTACTGTTAAAACTTCTTGTGCCCCTAGTGGAGGTTGCATAAACTTTATGTTTACGTCCTCTAACCTTTTCTCCCAGTCATCAGGAAACTTCTTCCTTAAGAAAACTCCTACATTAAATAGACCAGAGTTTCTCGATCCTTTAGGAAACCCCTGCACAACTAAATGCTGTATACATGGTGGTGCTTGGTCTAACCAGTTCATAGTTTCGTTTAAAGGACTAGCCTCTAATCGTTCTAAAGCACTTGGTTTTAATTCTATTTCTTTTGTATAGTTTAAAAATTCTTCAGGTGTTAATGCGTTTCCGTCTTTACCGTATGCATATCGTGTGGAGTTCTCTCCTCCAAAATATGGCATGTTTAAAGTGCTACCTCTGTCTCCCCTATCTAATAATAGTTTAGTTTGTTTTGGAAATATCTCTACTTGTCCGTAACCTATAGCAGCAGCAATCTGTCTTAGCTTTCTTTGCAACATAGATGCTGATACTGGTTCAGTTAAGAATATATAAATGTGTGCTCCACCGCTTTTACTACGGCAAAGAACCAATGGTAATTTTTGCTTTGCTATCTTTATCGCTAAATCTTTTAAATCTAGCTGATACTCGTCAACGTCTATGGCTCCCCAAACACAGGTATTGTGTTCGTCTATCGCTACAATACCTACACTTTGATGACCAGACAAGTGGTCTTCCCATAACTTTAATAAGTCACTATCAGATAGTTCCTTTGATATAGTAATGTTTTTACCACTTGCCTTTCCATCTTCTCTAGTTTCATTGCTAGCTGTGAAAGTCCCATACGCTTGACGTAGTCCCGCATAGCGTACAGCAAACTCCTTTGCTAACGACATAAGCTATCTCCTTCTTATATAGCGTCGTTAACAACATCGTTTTGCTGCTCTTGTTTAACATCAACATCACCAGTCCTAGCAGCAGACATAAAGTCTTTAGCCATCATAGCTATAGGCATAGCCGTAGCTCCTTCTTGGTTAATGCTATAAGCATTCCAACTACCTTTATCATTAGACTGAGTAGTAGATGTTAGTCTATAAGTATAAGCAAACATTGGAGCCTCTACTGAATCGCCTTTAGAGTTTTGTACTCTAGCCATTCTTAACATAGTTAACCACTTTCTAGAAACACCTAACTGAGTAGAGGTAAATGCAAGAACTGCTTGTTGTGCAGTATCTTCTTTAACAACTAATACGAAGAACTGAGCTGTTTCAACAATCTCATTACCTTCAGGGGTGTAGTATCTTCTATCGTCTGGATTTCTAGTACACTAGATAGTATAGATATGTCATGGTTAGCGTTTACAAGACCGCCACCTTTCTCTCTAGGAATCCATTCGATGTACTTTTTATTATAAGCACAAGGAACTATAGATACCCCTTCTTCTCCATCGTAAGCTTCACCTGTAACAGTGTTGAACAGGTCTCCTGCACTAGCCCCTGCTATATAGCTTCCGTGTTGTTTTTGTAGTTGTGGTGACATCGGTTGTAGAACTCTAATAAAGGGGATCGCAAAATCCTCTGTAGTAGTTTCTTCTAATCCTGTGCCGCCTGATAGTAAACTATCGTCAAACGTACTTAGTGCTGTAGTCTTTGCTTCAGCTATTTCATTTTTATTATCTGCCATATCATTAATCCTTTTTAATTGTAGCTTTAGTACCTATATAGATACCAAAGGGCTCGGTTGGTATATCATTCCCCGAAGTAAACTGCTCTTTAACAAAAGCTTTCAGTGTACTAGGGTGAACACTTTGACGCACCTCTGGTGATAGTCCTCTAGATTGTAAAGCTGAAACGGTTTCATCAACCACATCACTTTCCTCACGACCAAACTTTAAAAGAACCTCGTTCTTTATAAGTCCTTCGTGACCATTAGATACTAGCCATTCATACGCTTTTTCTTGGTTTGCCTTAGATATATGAGCGTTATAAAACTCATTAATGGAGATTTTCTCTCCAGTGCTGAGTGTTATTTGAGTTAGCCCTGCCGATTGCATCGCATCAGGTAACTCTTGCTCCGAAGTCAAACGAAGTTCTTCCTTCTTAGCTTTTAAATCAGCTTCTATCTCAGATACTTGCGTAGCGAGTTTTAACTGTTTATTAGCTAGGGTGGAAACTATAGAGAGTTCTCCATCGGTAACATCATTAGTCCATTCCTGAACATCTGCTGTACCTACTAAGTCCTCAAAGGTCGGTTTATTTTCAATCATCTATTTCTCCTTTCTGGTGTAAATCAATATCAACGGGATAATATAAGCCTTCCTGTCTATCCCATTTTAAGATACTATATTTACCTCTATTATAAAATGCAGCGATAGAACACGCTACGCCAATGGCGGCAGGATCGCCTATTAATAATAAGTAATCACCTTCTTTATAGTCGTGTAGAATACTTTTCATTCTACGAACTGAAGGGGATGCACTTAACATAATTTGGGTGTTGGAAGGTAATAGAACTTCAAAATCACCGAACTGCCTAGCAGAAGCGATATTGCGTCCTGGAACTTCTTGTACAACATATACTGTCACTATTTTCTCCTTTCTTATTTCTAGTTACGTTTTAAATAATATATAGCATAAACGGCAAAGTAAAGCTATTACCGATATGTAGTTTTAAAAACTAAAAAACTTTTCTAAAAAACTTTTCTACAGTAACTAATATCTTTAATAGACTAATACTGACTTTAACTTTACTCAGTATTTAAGAGGTTCTACCAATATTAGTTTTACTATAGTCAATATTAGAAACTCTATAACTCTATTAGAGGGCATAAGAAAAGTATTCTCTTGGGCTACTATTTATATACTTTTGTAATATATAATGGGAACTAGAAATTAGAAAGGTATCACATGAATTATAAATTTAAAACGAAACCGTATGAGCATCAGCTTGAAGCGTTAAAAAGATCTTGGAATAAGAAAGAGTACGCTTATTTTATGGAAATGGGAACGGGTAAGTCTAAAGTCCTTATAGATAATATAGCTATGTTATACGACAAAGGCGGTATCAACGCGGCTATCATAGTAGCTCCCAAAGGGGTTTATAGAAACTGGTCTGAGAAAGAAATACCTGCTCACATGCCAGACCACATAGAAAAACATATTGGTGTATGGACTCCCGCACCAAACACAAAACAAAAGAGAGAACTAATTAAACTCTTTGAAGTAAACCATGATTTAAAATTACTTATTATTAATGTAGAAGCGTTTAGTACAAAGAAAGGAGTAGCTTTTGTTGAGAAGTTTATCTTAGCCCACAACGTTCTAATAGCTGTTGATGAGTCTACTACTATTAAAAACCCTAAAGCACAAAGAACCAAAAACCTTTTGAAGTTAGCAGTCAATAGTAAGTACCGCAGAATACTTACAGGGTTTCCTGTTACTCAATCGCCTTTAGACTTATACAGTCAAAGCACTTTTCTATCCCCACAACTACTAGGATATACATCGTTCTATTCGTTTCAAAATAGATATGCAAAACTTATTAACAGAAAAATGGGGGCTAGAACTTTTAGACAAGTTGTAGGTTATCAAAACTTAGAAGAGTTGACTGGAAATGTAAATGAGTTCTCTTATAGGGTGCTTAAGAAAGAGTGTTTAGACCTTCCTGATAAAGTGTATCAAAGAAGAGAAGTCGAGTTAACTACCGAGCAAAAGAAAGTTTATAAAGAACTTAAAGACTATGCTATGGCAGAACTTGATTCACATGAACTTGTTAGTGTAACTTCAGTGTTAACACAAATACTAAGACTACACCAAGTGGTTTGTGGTTTTGTTAGAAACGATAACGGAGACGAGGTTGAAGTAAAAAGTAATCGTTTAGATGAGTTAATAAACATACTAGAAGAAGTACAGGGTAAAACCATTATTTGGGCTAATTACCAATACGATATAAAAAGAATATTAAAAACACTACACAACATAACAGGGGTTAATAGCGTAGCTACTTATTATGGAGAAACACCAGACGAAGAACGTCAAGAAATAATAAGACGATTCCAAGATCCAAACTCAGAACTAAAATACTTAATCAGTAATACTCAGACAGGGGGTTATGGTATAACGCTCACAGAAGCAAGTAACGTAATTTATTACAGTAATAACTATGACCTTGAAAAACGACTACAGTCTGAAGACCGTGCTCATCGTATAGGTCAAACCAATAAAGTAACTTATATTGATTTAGTGGCTAAAGGAACGGTTGACGAAAAGATTGTAAAAGCTTTACGTAACAAACTTAGTTTAGCCCAAGAAGTTTTAGGTGACGAACAATGGAAAGACTGGATTGCCTAGGCAGTTCTGAATTTCATAAGGTCTGACATAGCCTGTTCTTTAGACATACCACCACCCATATCACCCATAACATTAGACATAGCCTGTTGTTGTATCTCAGGTTTTTGTAAGTTGTCCATAATCATTTCTCTTAATACATCGTTCTCAGACATACTACCGCCACCTTGACGGTACAAAGGTCTTCCCATATTAGCATACATAGGTCCACCCATGTTTCTTTTCATTATTTGATCAACGACTTCAGGGTTTGTTCTTTGCAATGCTTGTAATCCAGGATTTAATTCACCACCCATATTAGCATACATAGGTCCACCACCCATTTTATAATCAACATAACCACCACCTCGCATCATTTGAGGTTCTTGACCACCCTCAACACTAGCCATTAACATAGCTTTAGCGTTATCTAAAACAGCAATCGCTGCTCCTATATCACCTTGTGCTCTACCCACAACAGCTTCTGCTAACATAGCTGAGTCTTGTTCCATGTTCATTTGAGGATCTTCTTGTGGTTGTTCTTGTCCTTGCATAGCCATTTCACCCATTCCAGGATCCATAGGAGGTCCACCAGCACCCATCGGAGGTTGTCCACCACCCATTGGAGGCATTGGAGGTTGTCCACCACCCATTGGAGGCATTGGAGGTCCACCACCACCCATTTGTGGAGGCATTGGAGGTGCGTTTTCCGTACCGCCTTGCGTTCTTATATTCATTAAATCTTCTATTCCTGGCATCTTTATCTCCTTGGTCGGAATCCCGCTTGGAACACCTGTGTTGTTAGTGTATCACCTTGTCCGTTCATTGGCAACTGTGATATACCTTTGTTTAAATACTTACCGTTTTTTGCTCCTGTTGGTTCCCTCATAGCTACGAACCTAAGATCGTCATCTATCGGTGGAACGTATATTCGATCGTCTCTTCTAGGAGGCGGCATTCTTGGTGGATTTATACCTATTATCGGGTCAGGTGGTTTAGGTTTAAATCCTGGAGCTTGACCAAACTGTTGAGGAGTCATTTGCCTATTTAAAGGTGCTGCTCCACTGTCTGTTGCATACGGTTGGTATGGGTTTTTAAGAGGTTGTCCTGTGTAATAGTTTACAGGTCCAGTCGGTCCTTGATCCTCTGGTGGCGGTGGAGGTGGAACTATAGGGTCAGGGTCTGTAATTGGAGGCTCATATGGTGGGTACGGAAAATTAGGATATCCTGGAATACCTATAAAACCATCTCCAATTCCAATAGTATCATCAAAATCGCCTTCACCAGGATCACCAAGTCCAGGAGGAAAGTTTATTGGAGGAAAGTTTATTGGTAATCCATCAAAAATACCTTCGTAAGGGTTTCCAGGAATCGTTGGAGGTATAACAGGGTCACTTGGTATACTCGGAGGAACATAACCACCAAAATCATTATCGTTAAAATCATCACCTATAGTATCAAAAAAATCTCCTTCCCCAAAATCAGGTGTGAAATCGAATGAAGGAGGTGCTACAGGCGGTGCTACAGGCGGTGCTACAGGTAGATTTACGGGAGGTAATCCTCCTGTTAAGAAATCGAAATCAGGTATGTTAAAAACAGGTTCTGGTTCGTTAATAAAATCATACGCAGGAATACTGTTGACAGGTTCTGGTGCGGCTACTGGAGGAGCAGGTGGAGGTGTAAACACAGGCTC
>JGI24006J15134_10001648_pt1 | contig 12646 bp, 28 predicted proteins | sample LinPmetageLP53_FD_15134 | JGI IMG/M metagenome (IMG submission 15134) | reverse complement strand
GAAGGAAACCGCCCTACGCGCATTGAACAAGCGTCCATGATGCTCTTAGGAATTTCTCTAGCTTCATTTACCCAGATGCCAGTAAGCTCGAGGGACAGTAACTTCTTAACATCTTCGGGGCGGTCAAGGGCTAAGAATAGAACTTCTAAGTCTATATCGCCCTTTTTAATGTGGTGTGTGTACGGAACTGACCAAGTAAATTTTCCCCACTCATTTTCGGGAAACCAATCCAACCAAGTTTTAATTGTTGTAGTTTTTAACTGTGGGTTGGTATTACGAATAATAGCCCATCGGCTGCGTCTAATACCTTGTTCATTCTTTTTCTGCATTAACGCTCTGCGAAATACCTCAACACAACACCCAACGGATTTACCAGAGCCTACTGGCCCACGAATACCACGAAAGAACGTATCGTCCTTCATAAATTCTTTTAAGGTATCTCCATCAGGTTTGTATTTAAAGTCTATCACTTGTTAATTATTCCAGAGTCAACGCCAACGCGTATCATCTTCTCGACAGTGGCAGGGGCTAGAGAGTCAATAAGTTTATCTGCTTCATAGTTAGTGCAGAAATCTTTTGGGTAGTGTTTAAAGTTTACAGTCTTAACAACTGTTCTTAAAACATCCAACTCTTGTGGTGATAGTGTAGTTATAAAGCTCATTTCTTTTTCTTTTTAGGAAACCCAGCTTTCATATTTTTATATGCCTTGTCAGTAATGGTACTCTTAGACTTTGGCCTACTAATACCTTTTTTCTTTCTAGCATTTATGTTTGCGTATAAACCTTTAGCCATTACTTCTTCTTCTTTGCTGGTTTTTTCTTTGGTGTCATTGCTGCTTTCTTAGCTGCTGCTATACCTTTAGGTGTGTATGCGAACTTCTTTCCTTTAACATTAGGCATTTTTCTTATTCCTTTTACTAATTGCTGCTGCCTTACTCTTTGCATCTGCTTTAGAAGACGCACCCCACGCTCTAAGGCTAAGAAGTAAACGTGTTGGCTTTCCTTTTGAATCTTTTTCTGGCCCTCTCATACCCCCCATTCGAGCTAAGAATGAAGCACGTCTAGGGTTGTCACCGCTTTTAACTGGTGCTTTGAGTGTACCTTTTTTATAACTTGCTCTACCCTTTGCATTAAGACCACCTTTAGGGTTTTTACCTGCTTTTCTAGTCCATGCTGGTGTTTTCATTTTGCAAATCCTGCTCCAAAATACAGACCAACAATAGCACTAACTATGTGTGTGTCTAGTGGGGTAATAACAAATCCTGCTGCTTCTTTCCAAATAACCTTTTCACTATCAGAACCTACTAAGAAAGAAAATATATTGCCTTGTATCTCTGAATAACCAACCACAACACCTACATCTGGGTAAAATATAGCTGCTACTTTAGGTAATACAATGATAGAAAACACAGCACCAAGAGCAATGAGCCTACGTGTCCATGCAAAATGTGTGTCTTTTCTGCCATACTCTCTAGCATCTTTGGCTGCTCCAGCATTAAACTGACCACGCTGCAACAGCATCTTATTGTTTTCCATTCTTGCTTTTAAAGCCTGACCCCACAAAGACATAACACCGCCTAAGACTGTAGAGCCTAGCATAGTAATTAATTCTAAAGGAAATCCCATTACTCATACTCCCTAGATGTTGGTGTAATAGATTTACTAGGATTTAATCTTCTCATGTTTTGTAACTTTAATTCTTTAATATCCTTACCTGCCCATTTAGGTTGACTATTATATGACCAAGTCATTCTTGAATCCCTAAGATCAGCGTGAAGAAAATTACCAGAATCATTAAATCCAAAACCATTAAACCCATGCCTTTGTAAAGCACCAAGCAATTTCATCTTCTGTGCATTGGACATCCCCCTAGTAGAAATATCTACAGCTTTACCATGGTTGTGTTGGGAAGTAACTTTTCTCTTTGTTCCAACACCACTAAGAGCATCATTTATTAATAAAGGAACACCAAAGTCATTTGCTGCGCCTGTTAATGGCCCAGATAATAAGGCATCTAAATTAGAATAGGCATCATCAGTAACATCTTTACCTATTGGCTGATCTCTTCTTGTGTACGCAGAAGGTTTAAATGTAAAGTTTTCATAAACACCACCCATTAAAATACCTCCTACGATTAAAAATATAATTGCTTCTAGCATACATCGAGCTTTTTTCAAGAATAATGTTTGTTGTAGACCATTACAGTAACTGAGTGCGTAGTTTTTGACCCCCCCTTGGGGTTATACACGTAGCCAGTATGACTGTAATTGCGACAGCAATTTCCGCTTCCTCGCTCGATCCTTGCGTCTCGCTCCTCCGCTAGCCTAGATCTATGCTGACCCTTATATCCCCAGCCACCTGTACCTGCGCCCTGTCTATTGGTTTATATCCAGCCCTGTCTAATATATCTTTGCTAGCTTCTAGCTGTACATACTCAGATTTAGCCCCTGTTGCTAGCTTGGCAACCTGTTGTACAGCTTTCGTAGCATTGATACCGATTGTTTCTTGTATCTGTCTCATCATATACTCTTGCACATGTGGAAGCTTCAGAGCCTTGCTAGCAGTAACTCTGCCACTTTCACCCTTGGCGTATCCTGCAACCTTTGCGCCATGAGTGATAGAGCACCCTGTTGCTACGATGGTGTCAACAAGTGCTGTTTGTTTGTCTGTAAGTTTTCTGTTATCCATTCTTTGCTCTTCGAGGTTTATAGTATCGAAACTGCGATATATATTTTATTAATATGTTTTGTTGTTTCGAGTAGTCCCCCCCTGTAATCCCCCCCATTCATAGAGCATAGAAAAAGAGCTTGTCAACACCCTTTCTTTAAGTTCAGGCTAATTAAATGTTACTTGTCGATTCTATGAAACTATAATAATGCTTGTCACCACCTTAAAAAGGTGTTAATAATATGTTATAGCAAATGGAGGTTATCAAATGAATATAACTAAAGAAGCTGAATTAGCACACTTAAAAGGCGTTGAAGAAGGAACTATAGACGATACTATAGAGGAAACTTATTACCATGTATTAACTCAAGAAGTAATAAGTTATTGCAGTTCAAAAGGAACTTATACTTTTGACAGGGAGGATTTCAAATGAAACTAACAAGAAAACACTTTGAATTTATAGCGGATGAGTTCGCCCCTTTGTTGGGGTGGGCTACCGATGTTGAAACCATAACTAATTCATTAGCAAAAACAAACCCTAACTTTGACGCTGACAAGTTTAAGAAAAGAGCATTAAAAAACTGGGAAGCAAAAGCAGAGAGAGAAGGATTGTACAATGAGTAACATGGAGGAACTTATGATAGAAGGACTAGAGAAACTAAACCAAGTGTTAACAGGGTCACCCGATCCTGTACGCACACAAGATAAGACATTCTCTGCATACTTTAACAAAGATAACACAGCATACGAAGCTATGTTTCGATTAGATGATGATGGGCGTATGAACTACCATTACAGAGAGGTAGAGGAAGACCCAGAACTTACTATGATATCATTCGGAGCGCATGCAATAGACGAAACTAAAAAGTTTGTTACTGATGAGCTAATTTATGCGGCTATGGACAATGTGCTTGATGAAAATAAAATGCTTATTATTTTTGCTCGCTTAGAAGAGATGGCAATAGATGACTACTGGGAATGGAGACAAGAACTAGGAACAGATTTTGATGAATGTAGTATGAGGGTATGATGACAGATTCACAAACAAAACAGATAAGAAAACATCTTGATGAAGGCAATTCGATCACTGCATTTGAAGCGTTGCAATTATATGGTTGCTTAAGATTAGCATCACGCATGTATGATCTAAGAAAAAGTGGCTATGTTTTTATAAAAGAAATGGTTGAAGTAGGTAATGGTAAGCGCGTTGCTGAATACACAAAAGCTTAAACATTTAGCGAAAGCCCTGCTTAGAATGGAGGAACTAAGCAGGGGTCACAATCTACGAACAGGGAGAAACGCATTGTTAACTTACATCTCTCTGCAATATACAAACAAAACAAATTAAAACAAGTGGATTTAATATGGAGCAAGATGAATTAAAAGCTCACCGCAAATGGATTGCAATACAAATAGCAGTAATGAGACAAAAGTTTTTTATGAATTACATGCAACCAGAAGTTTATAAAGCATTCATGTTGTCTTGGTGCGATGCATTGCAAGACTATAGCCAAGAGGAAATAACAAAAGCTATTGCTCAATACATTTCTCAAAGCCCAAAGATTGCACCCAATGAAGGACACATAAGGCAGATCATTATAAGAAACAGACCAAGAGTTAAACCAATACCTAAAGAACCAGAACCAGAAAAAGAATTACCAACTATTGAGGAGCGTAAAAAGATAGCCGCATCTCTTGGCTTAAAAATAGTTCCATAACCCCCCCTGTTTTGGAACTAAATATACGCCTATAAAGATGATTAATTAACGTATGACAACCCTTGCAACTGCTTATACTATGTAATAATAATATATAATATGGAGGATATTATGGAAAGAAAAGGTTTTATTGGTGGCTCTGATGCAGTTAAGATTATGCGTGGAGAGTGGCTAGAATTATGGAAGATTAAAACAGGTCGCATTGAACCAGACAATTTAGATCATGTACTACCAGTACAGATTGGCATACTTACAGAGGATTTAAATCTCTCTTGGTTTGAGCGTGAAGAAAATCATTTAATTACTAACAAACAATTAAAAATTAAAAAAGATTTAGATGGCGTCCCAATAGAAGGAACGATTGATGGTGAGGTTTTACTAAGCACATTAGATACTAGTTGTAATATTATTGAAGCTAAACATACTAATGCTTTTAATAATATGAAAAAAGTATCAGAGTATTATCAAGCACAAATGCAATTGTATATGTGGTTAGCAGAAGCAGATAATTGTTATCTCTCTGTTATCTTTGGTAATCTTAAATGGGATTGGATGATAGTTCCATACAATGAAAGTTATACCGCAACAGTATTAGATATGATCAAAGAGTTCTGGGGATATGTTGCAAGAGATGAGGAACCAGACATAAACAGAGGAGAAGACTATGGATAATATGGAACTATGGAATAAGGTAAACAAGACTGATAAAGCATACACTAAAAAAGTAGATTTTGGTCGTGGATTTACAGCTATTGATGCTCATTATCAAATAAGAAATGTTACTGAACAGTTTGGGGTAGTGGGTGTAGGTTGGGGTTGGAACTCAACAACAGAATATATTCATTTACCTAATAAAGATGTAGTTGTGGTATCAGGTGTATCAGTATGGACACATGCAGATGAGAAAAATATATTCGGTCCATTCAATGGATGTAAATTATTATACGATGCAAAAAAAGATAAGCTTGATGATGATGCACCAAAGAAAGCTATTACTGATGGCTTAACAAAAGCAATATCACACCTAGGATTTAATGCAGATGTATTCTTAGGTAAATTTGATGGAAATAAATATACACAAAATGAGAAAGGAAAAGCTAATGACGCAGGTTGGTAGACCTCAAGCAGACAATAAGAAAATGGTAGCGATTAATCTATCTCTACCGCAGGCAATGCTTGACGCAGTGCAAGCACAAGCAGACACAATCGGAGAATCTAAAGGCATGATAATTCGAGCGGCAATAAGACAAATGTTTTCAGTACAACAACAAGGAGTAAACCATGACTGAATATGACAACACTAATAGCGGAGCAGTATTTAAACCAAGGGATGATATGAAGATGATACTCCAAGGCCCAGTAAATTTAGAAGGTAATGATAGAGATTTTATTATTGTTACCGATAAAACCCAAGCAGGTCAGAACATAATGAAACTGTATCAAAAAGTTGGAGCTATGTTTAACAATGATAAAGGTGACAATGAAAACAAACCTGATTACAGCGGTAACATTGATGACTACGCTACTAATAAAGATATGCGTGTGTCAGGTTGGAAGAAAAATAAAGATGGTAAAAAATATATAACTCTTAGTATCCAAGAAAAAAATACAAACTTATCATCACAAAAACTTAATACACCACAAGAGTTGGATGACGATATACCATTCTAATTGTCGTGTGTTAATTAATCGTATTAAATAGACCACAAGCTGTGGGTTTTTAAGTAGCTACTTAATTACCCACACATCAAACGGAGGAACAAATGAAAAAGAAATACCCAGATAGTTTAGTTAGAGAAGCACATTTCTTAGCATTTAGCGGTGAAATACCTAATAAAGATATAGCTAAGTACTTATGTTTAACTAATAGTGAATTAAAGTATGTGTTATACACTTTAAAACCAAAGCCAAAAGAAATAGATATTCATAAATTTGCTCATTGGTTTCATGAAAATTATGGTGAAGATTATCAAGAAAAACCTACTATTACTGAAAGTTTCTTAGACTTCTTTACTTTGGAGAAATATAAATGACTTCTTCTCAACAAGTAATTGACAGGCTCAAACGAGTAGCTAGTATTATACAGCTAGACGCAGTAGAAAAAAATAGAACAGGAGTTAGAAACAGAGGAGATGAGTTGCTAGCTTTACTAATTTTATTAGAAGAAAAATTAATAGACGAAGAAGAAAGAATTTATTTTAAAGAAGAGGAAGATAACAATGAAAGCTGAACCAATATTTATGACACGCAGAGACAAAGTATTACACGAAGCCAACCAATTAATTAGTCAAGATAGAAACAATCAGTACGGAGATCCTCATATTAATATGCTAATGATTGCAAGAGCTTGGTCAGAGGTACTTGATCATACTGTACAAACGTGGCAAGTACCTATTATGTTAGCACAAATGAAACTAGCTAGGATATCAAGCGGTGGGTACAAAGAAGACTCTATCGTAGATGCTATAGGATANCTAGCATTNGCAAGTGAGATCAAAGATAAAAAGGTTTCCGAATTATAAAGATGAGACTTATGTTACAGGGTCGTATGAAAAACTTATCGAGCAGATGGTTGATCATCGAAGCACACTTGGTATATCACAAGAAGAACTTGCAGATAGGATTGGGTGTGCTTCATCACTCATTCATAAGTGGGAGCAACACAAGCGAGTGCCATCAGGCTTCTTGTTTACGTGTTGGTTAGACGCTCTTGGCTGTGAGATCACGATCAACTTCAAAGAAACTAAGGCAAGAGTCAGCAATATGTGAAGCTTGTAATGTTGATTCAGATTTATTTGTAGCAATACTAGCTAACATAGAACCAGTAAGACATTACATTATATGTTTAGACTGCTATCAGAGGGATACATGGCAAACAAAAATAAACTTAAAGGAACTTACCACGAAAACTGGTTCGTCAAATGGCTTACAAAAATTGGCATCGAAGCCAAGAGAGTACCACTCAGCGGTGCGCTCGGAGGAGAATACTCAGGTGACATCCACCTCAACATCAACGGAAGAAAACTGGTGGGAGAAGTAAAGTACAGGGATAAGTCCAGTTTCCCTAGCCCATTCACAGTGCTAACAGGAAGAGACATAGCATTTTACAAAAGAAAAACTGGTAAACCACAGACACTTGTAATACTAAGTGGCGAAGAATTTGAAAAACTAATGGAGAAAGATAATGAAAGCAACACAACAACAATTTAAAATATCAGTCGAACAAGAAATATTATATGGTAAGCTACTAAAAGAATCAGCTATTGCTATGGGTCAAGTAGGTAGGTTGCCAGAGTTTAAAGTTTATCAAGCAACAAACAAATTAAACAATCAGAAAGCACAAGCGTATCAAATAATAAAAAATGCTGGTGTAATAAATGCTTTACAATTAGCAGAGAAAATGAACTTATCTAAACCTGATCACGCTAGAAATATTATTCAGAAATTAATTAGAGATAATAAAGTTGAAAGAGTTAAAAGAATTATAAGAGATTTCTATCCATACTCAGGGTATAAGATAAAACAATGACTGACCTTACAATAGAAAAATTTTTAAGACGAATGGATAAAGCCAACGTAGCTAACAATGGCTTTCCATACGACAGAGTAATAACAAGCGACAAGTTCTTAGTTAAGTTAGGTCGAGAAGTAGGTGACTTAGTTAACCTAGTTCTTATACTTAATGATGAACTAGAAAGAATAAGAAAAAATTCTATTGATATTTAAATTCTTCTCTGACTTTAATACACTGGCAGTCTATAAAAAATAAATCACCATCTTTTTTTTCAATAGCATTAGCCATAGAATACACAGCAGTCTTAATGTTAGCTTCACATTTCTCTCTGCTTGACTCAGCAACAGGTGGAACCCAAGCACGACACATCTCACCAGTAGCAAACGTAGCACAATACACCATAGCCATAATCCACATTATAAACAAACCTTTATACGACTAACTTCACCCTCTTGTTTATGATATGTAATGCCCTGCATCTGTGACCTACTGCTGTAAGCATGGCTAGAAGCATAGGAGTCTTTACCTGTTACAGCCCTGAGTTGCTCAACAAGTACGCCACCTATCTCACGCATCATTGTGTGGTGTAGATGTCCAGTAAAATAAAATCTATGTTTAGTTCTGCCCCATATCTCAGGCCAAGCATCAGCCATATGCAACACAAGCCTATCTGCTTTTGCTTTGTCTCCGTGGTGCGCGGCAATCATGACACTTCCAAACTCATGCACGAAGAAATCAGCAGCGGTTTGTTCCACAGTCACTCTAGTATTATTTTTGTAACGCTCTGCCATTGCAAACATCACAGCCAAATAAGAAGTCTCGTTGTGATTACCACGCAATACCCTGCATATTACTTGCTCATGTTTTTGCAACGCACAATCAATCGCAGATGCCAACGCAGATATTGCACACCTCAGTGCATAAAAAAATCTTTCAGATACATCGAGTGGATGTTTACTTCTAGGAGTTTGTGCGTTGTTGTCATCAGCGTGGGTTAAATCACCAACATCTAATATTAAAGCGTACTTAGAATTAGGTGAGCTAGATACACACTTAGCCATACCAGTTTTAATTCTATCTACTGCAATGTCAGAGTTATACTCAGCACCTGTCTCTTCAGCGTGCGCTCTCATACCTATGTGTGCATCAGCTATAGGGTAGAGTGTAAGTAAGTTGTCCTCAGAAAAGCCTGGGGATTTTATTATTGGGCAAAGAACAATACCATTTATTATATCGCGTATTGATTCCGCTATGTCATTGGTATCAATCTTATCTATTTCATTTCTAAAATATAAACTAACATCATCAGTCTTAATCCAACCAGAATGCACAGCATTTATGTTAGCCATACCTGTTTCAGTCATAGCATATTTAATACCATCATCAGCTTCTTCATATTTCTTTGCTGAATTAATTCTGTGCCTTAAAGCAGAGCGACTAATACCCAAAGCCTTTGCCGCTTTGACTTGACTTCCGTATTTAACAACAGCATCGAGTGCTTCTTGTTGTTTGGGTGTCACTTACGTTCCTTACAAATACACTTGTCTGTGCAAGCACATGTGTCTTTGCATATACATTTACCATTACATTTGCAAGTCATGCTAATTTCCTACCAATGGATTGTTAAGTGCCTTCATAATTTTATTGTCTAAATTAGTTTCAAGTGTATCTATTTTTTCATCAAGCCTATCTACCTTTGCATCAATTCTAATTTCAAATGCACTGATAATATCTCTGATTGTTTTAACATTAGCTGCGCTTGCAGTGTTAACATCCTCAACTGATTTCCTATTGCGCTGCTCTTGTTTATCTAAGTTGTCTGTTTGTTTATCTAGCTGTGACTCAACAGAATTTTCTACATCTCTTAACTCAGTAGCTTGTTTATCTAGCTGGGATTCTAGCTGTGAGTTAATCAAAGTCATATCTTCTTTTAGCTCCATCTTCAAATCATACACATCTGTTTGTAGTGTAGCTACAATATCTTTAATACTATTGACCTGCTCTCTAACTACTTGGTTCATTAGATCATCAGCTTCTTTTAAATTATTAAACTCAGTAGCTATAATCTCTAACTCATTGTGTACCATAGTAATGTGGTTATCTATGTGGCTAAGATCAGGACTAACAAACTTAGCTATCTTAGATTCCATGTTAAGATAACGTTGGTAAACTTCAAAGCCACCCCACAAACCACCAATCAATGTACCAAGCAGCGGAACAATAAGTAATAACTTTGAGCCACCTACTTTAATTCCCTTGTATTCTACTTCTGCCATGTGACTCTCCTATCGTACTGAGTATCTATTAATCTATCCATTTTAGCATTGCTTCCACCAAACATAACAAAAGAAGCCAAACCATTATCTAAAATCTCTGTGTCTTTAATTGTAGTAGTAGGAAAGAACCCTTGAGTATCCTGTATTACTTGCTGATTATCAAAGAAAGACTTAGTGTTACCTAGAACTTGCATTACTAATAGGGTTTTTATCTGGTTAGTATTATCATACTTACCTTTGTCACCCATCTTAGTTAGAATTTTTTTGGCGGCTGTCTGTTGTTTATCTTTTACAGTGTTACTCTTTTCCACTTTAGCGTCCTGCTTAGAATCTTGGTCTTCGCTCTTTGCTTCTTCCTGATTTTCTTCTGGTTCTTTGTTAGGTTCTGGCTCTTCTTGTTTAGTTTCTTTTTGTACATTCTCTACCGTTTCCTCTGGCTCTGGTTCAGATTCTGGTTGCGGCTCAGCTTTTGGTTTAGGTTTTAGCTTAACCTCTGCAACCTCTACCTCTTCTACTTCCATAGAGACTTCAACAACTTCTATCTCTACCTCTGCTTCTACAGTGTCAAAGCTTTCTACTTCTGGTACATCAAATTCTTCTATGCTTACATCTATTTCAAGCTCAACACTTTCATAGTTAACCTCTACATCTGGTAAGTCTATAGGTATTATTTCTATCTCACCTTCTGGTGTGACAGTAATGTCATTGTTATCTAGTATGTTTTCTATTACCTCAATGACTGTATCATCTATTGTAACATCAAGAGCTACAAACAATTCCATTGTAGTTACATGGTAATCAATAATAGTTTGGATAGCATTGTAGATAACATTAATACTTACGTTATCAAACAGCGCATAGTTCATTGACACACCTAGATTTCTACCACCAATCTCAACAGTCATAGAAGTTAAACTACCTGAGAAATCAAACCCACCAGTATATGTTTGAAACCCTGACTCAACACCACTAGCTGAGAGTATATCAGTACCAGAGAAAGCAACACCATCTTCATTGTTACCTGTGATGTGTATGTAAACACTATCTTCTTTATCGTTCTTATCTACATCTATAGAGTAAGTAGTTCTACCTCCCTTAGTTACAGGATTAGTAAGACTACTAGGAGGAGTAATGGTTTGGACATAAGTAGTACCAACATTTTTAACACCTTGTTTTGTTGTGAATGACCCTGTTCCGTTTATACCAGCACATCTGCCTGAGTCTTCTATCCCCCTACAAGCTTCACCAGTGGGCATACTAGCTGGCCCTTGCCCACCCCAGTCTTTATCCATATCGCCCTCGTACCGCTCTTCTACGAACTCTGAGTCGCTATGAAGTATATCACCACTGTCAACATTAGTTACTATTGTGGTTTCTACTGTCTCAGTAGTAGTAATAATAGTAGTAATACCATCAGGTTCTTGAATAATTTCTTCCTCGATTAGAGTATCTATTATTACAGAAGTTTCTGATGGAGTGCATAAACCAACAACCCCTGATGGGCATGGATCTATAGCAACCTCATTACTATCTGCTAGTAGTGGACTAGCTAAGAAAAGTAATGGGATTAACTGTTTCATTTTTTTGGATTAAATAATTTTTTAAAGAACTCTTTAGCTTTTTTTCTACCTTCTTCTTGTGCGTGTAAAAGCTCTTGCTGTTCTCTTTCTAACTCTGCTGCTCTTTTTATTCTAAGTCTTGCCCTCTGTTCTTTAGCTAAAATAACTTTCATTTCAGCACCATCTGGTATTTGAGCTACATCATTCTCCCATGCTTCTTTAGCATCAAGCCCAATCAACCCTTTGTATGGAGGAAAAGTGCCAGCAAACCACATAGCATCAAACACTCTTGGGTCTTGTGACAATAATGCAACACTAGCTACTTTCATACCCATGCCATAAAGTGACCTAGCCAGTTTTATTCTTTCACAGTTTAAATCTACTGTTGTTTGCCCAGAGCTAATACCAATTCTTAAAGATTGCACAGAGCCAGAATAACCAGACCTACATATGTCAGAGTTATTAACTACTACACTAGGTGAGTTAGCAGTAGGTGGAGTTTTATCTACTGAAGTAACTACTGTTGATGTAACAGTATTAGTATCAGCGGCATATGCTAAAGGAACTAACACTATTAAAAATAATAGTGCTACAAATAACCAGCTTATTACTAAAAAACTTTTCTTCATTAGGATGCAGTGTAACCTTTACCTGCTGTAATTGCATTGGTAGTTGCTGTCATAGACTCGCTACCCCAATCCGACTTAGCTTTCATCAGCTCAAGGTGCGCTACATTTCTGTCTACACAACCTTGTCTTTCTTCTTTTGCTTCATCAGCCATACTGTTACCAGCTATTACAGCAGTAATAAGGTCTATTGAGTGACCCATTGCTGTGTAGTCTTGCGATTTTTGTGTGTCTGTTCTGTCTGTCATTTTATTTATCCTTCTAGTGTTGCGATACGAGCGAGTGCC
>JGI24006J15134_10001647_pt1 | contig 12647 bp, 7 predicted proteins | sample LinPmetageLP53_FD_15134 | JGI IMG/M metagenome (IMG submission 15134) | reverse complement strand
ACTAATCCCATTCTTCCTCCTTTAGTTAGTATATTAGAAGTTCTTTTACCAATATATTTGTAAACAGAAACTTGAATATCTCTAGCGGTTACGTTACCAGTCATTTTACCTAAAACACTATTTGTTATCTTGTTTATTACAGCTTGACTATATTTACCACCACCTTTTAATATTTTTCCACTAACATAATTTAATACTCCTGTTACAGCAGCTTGAGTATAAGAATATACTTGCTGCTTTTCAGAAGAAAAGTTCTCTTCAAATTTAGCTTTTGCAGCTGATCTAGACATACCTGGGTTATTTTCCCTTAGTTGTGATATGTAATCATTTTTCATGCCTCTAATCTTAGCCTTATTCTCAGCTAAACTAGAGAAAAAGAAACCTCCAAATAATCCTGTGACTGGTGCTGAAAAAGTAGCAGCGGCCATCTGAGTTAATGATTGAATCGTGCCGCCAATAGTTGATTGAGAAAACTGTCTGTAAAAAGCTTCATCCATCCCTTTAGGTGTAAATACTTCTTGAGCGGATTTAATATCATACTCAAAAGCTATTCTATCTGCATTTATCTTACTCTCATACCAATCAAATTTTGTGTCAGCAAAATCTTTACCTTTAATAGCTTTATTAACACCGTACTCTAAGTAATTAATAGCTGATGCAAGATCGGCAAACGCTTCAGCTTTACCACCTTGAACTCTTACAAACATATCTGTAAATGACTTTGATATAGCATGTAAGTAAGTTCCTTCACCTTCAGCGTTGTCATAAACTATCCTATTCATTTTTAGTTTACGATCATTAATATAATCTGCTTGTTGATTGATGCTCGCTAAAACATTTAGATCATCCATATTGTTACTAATAGATAAGCTAAGTGTATTCATTTCAATATCAGCCTTATTTAGATTTTCTACAGCTTTATTATAGCTTTTAAATAATTCTTTAGAATCTCCTTCGTAGTTTTTTATTATCCTCTTTTTTTCCTCTTCATTTTCTTGATAATATCTTTCTAAATCTTTTCTTTCTTTTTCATATTGTTTAAGAAGAAATTTTTCGTTTGAAGGATCATTTGCTATATCTTTTTTTAATTGGTCTACAAGCTCTTGTGCTTCTGCATTTATACCAGCTTGCTCACTATTTACTCTAGCTAAATTTTCTTTAGTAGCAGTAAAGTTATCATCCATCATAGAAACTTGGTCAGCAACGTAACTAGCTTCTGATTTATAATCATCAATTAATTGATTATTTTTATCTACATCAGCCTGTATTGTATTAGCTAGTTTCTGTTGTTTGTTTATGTTTTGTTGTTGCCTTTTTACTAGTACTTTATCTATGTGATTTGTTTGAAACTCAGAAACGTTTTCATTTACAGCGTACTCTCCTTTTTCGTTTTGCACAAAATTTACAAACCCTTCTAATGACTGGAGCTGCTCTTCGTCAGCGTCTAAATTAAGGGTTTTATTATAACCAAATTCTGCAGACTTAGAAAAACCATTTTCTTTCATCCATTTTTCAGCGGCTTCTTCTTGGACGTTAAAAAATATATTTCTAGTTTTATAGTTTTTTCTAGCTTGATCTATCACAGAGTCAGGCATTCCATTTGCCTTAGCCGTAGCTATTATATCTATAGAACCCTTATCGTTCATTACAGGTGCTTTATAAACAGTTACAATGTCGCCATCTTTATCAGCTCCTATATTGTAGTTTAAAAAATTATTGTTTATTCTTTCTGTTACTGTTCTAGCGTCTTGTTGAGATATTTGTTTAGCTTTGTCAAGATTAGCTACTTTAAATTTTTCTATTTCAAACTCACCTGTAGCTTCACCATCGCTATCTAATATAGGAATCTGCTCTCCGTTTTCATCTACTTTGTAAGATATATTAACATTGCTTATTATCTTATTAGCGTCAGGTCCTCTTTTGTCTTCTTCATTGAAAGCTATGTTAGGATTATTATCTTGGTAAATATTAAATCTATTAGAAGCGTCTTGCTGTAGTTTATATTGGTGTATTAAATCAGCATCTGCATCTTTTAATTCGTCTTGGATTTTTTTTCTTTCTTCTGGTAGTAAATCTGGATTTGTTAATAATCTATTTTTTTCTTTAACTAAAGCTTGAGCAGCTACTATTCTGTCTGTATAATAATTAACATCTGCTTGAATAATATTATCTGCTACTATTTCAACTCCAGGAATATTAATGTCAAGCATAGCATCTGGATCATCTTCATTAGTTTTATAACTAAATGAAGAAACCTCAGTAGTACCATCATCACTTACGATACCTGGCATTATTTCTTTAATTTTTCCTTCTAGTATCTCTCTTTCACTAGATAATTTAGATTTGTTGTGTGCTTCTATTAATTTACGAAGCATAACATCTTTTCTGTTTTTGTTAACCATAACTGGTTCTCCAGCTATTTCTTCTCCTGTGTTAGGATCTATTGATATAGGTATATACCAATCTCTATTTTCAGTAACAACTTTTGACAATGGATCTTCACCAGGTATATTTATAGTAACTTTTTCCTCTGTATCGTAAGCTTTATCTTTAACATCGTTAAAACCTTTATTTGGAAGTTCTATTTTCTCATACCTAACTATACCTTCATCGTCATCTCCAAAGTTTATATTTAAATTTCTTAAATAGTCATCAACCTGTATAGATTCAACAACTTTAGCTTTTCCTTTTTTACCTACTTCAGTATCATCCTCTATACTTACTAAATCATTTTTACCACCTTTATTAAATATCTTTAACTCTCCATCTATATTTACAACTCTATATTGATTTTTAGGTTTTTTCTTATCTTTTTCAGTTTCTTCTGGTTCTGTTTCTGTAGTTAAATTTTCAACAGAGTATGCCGATAAAATATCTTCCGATGTAGAATCCGTACTTCTTGCTGCTTGATTTCCCGCCGCTGCAGGTGCAGCACCCGTTGCAACGACTTCTGTCTTTTCCACAACCTCAAATCCTGGAATAATTTCTTTTTGCTTATCTTCTTGTGCAAGTTCAAAACCTTCTGGTAAAAAATCTTCAGCCATAATTTATTTTTTTCTAATTTTAGTTAACTTACCATTCAATGTTACTTCTACTTCATCACCTTTTTTAGCAACTTTAATTTTCTCTTGGTCTTCTTCTGACAAACCTACTCTACCAAAATACTCATCAAGTTTTGCGTTGTATTCTTCACTACCAGCTTTTTCTTCTTTAGTTGCTTTTCTCTCTGCTGGGTTAGTTTGACTTTCTCTTTGTATGTCTTGAGTGTTGTTATTGATAGTAGTAGTTGCTAAATAGTCTAATATTGGTTCGTAATACTCTTTGTAAAATACGTCATACTTAGGATCACCGAACATTGGGACAACTTCCGGCCAAGCTGTATCTTTTGTTAAACCATCAGGCATCATGTCTTCCCATATGCTTTCACCATATTGATTTATCATTTCTTTATAACCACCGCCATCTCTATAGTTAGATACTTTATTTGTTGTGTAGTCAAATCTTTTAGAACCCATTAAAGCTTCTTTTAATTCAGTCTCTTTACCAACGCTCATAGTCCTAATAGGATTAGGTCCATCTCCTTTAGGTTGAGTAAAAGTATCTATCATATTACCTTCTGAGTTCTTGTTAAAAGAGTCAAAAGCATTAGTCATACCTTTATTAAGGTCTGGTACATACTTTATATAAGGATTTTTCTTATCAGTAACTACTTTATTAAATTCTCTTATATTCAATTCAGCACCAGTAACTGTATCATACAATACTATTGTTCCTCCTTCATGTCTTAAATCTATTTCTTCACCTGCTGGTCCACCGCTTGATATTTTTTTTATTATAGCTAATTGTCCTGGAGGCGCACCAGTTACGCTAAGTGTTCCAGGAGCTCCCATACCATCTTTGCTAGCTATATTAGCTGCATCGGTTATAGCGTCAGCACTTGCTAAAACTTTTGGTATAGCAGAACCATACTGATCTATTAAGTTCTTTATATTAGCTAAATCTTTTTTACCTAAAGAGGCGTCTTTCATGGTTCCGCTATCTAAATTAGTTTTAATTTCATTATATTTACTAATCAAACCATCAAAGAATGTTTCAGACTTTGCATTAAATCCTTCGTACTCAGATGAAAAACCTCCTACTTTGTCATATATTTTTTGCTCTTCGTTTAATACGCTTTTATTAAAATCTTTTAAACCTCTTTTCTTTTGAGTTAATAAATTTACACCGCCTTGTATTAAAGCCCCTATATTAGCGCTAGTGTTATCTTTAGCATTAGAAGCTATTAAAGCATCTCTTTCTTTAGCGCTAGCCATTACTGAAGCTAACATTGGATCTTGTTGACTCATATTTTATATTTTAGGTTAAGTTAATATCACCCATATCTATCTCTAGCTGTGCGGCTCTAGACGCATCTACTCTAGCTTGTTGATCTCGCATATCTTGTTGAGCAGCTGCAATATCAGCTTCATCTCTTCTATCTTGTATATTGAATTTTTGCATCTCTCCTGTAGCTTTCATTTTTTGTACGTTTTGAGCTCCTTCAGCAGCTTTCTTCTGATTAGCGGTTTCTTGCTGTTGTAGACTAGCTGATATACCTCTTTTACTTTTTAAAGCTGCTTGAGCCAATGCAGTAGCACCACCAGCTCCAGCTCCAGAAGCCTTCATAGCATCTAAAGTGTTAGCTAAAGCAATATCAGCTTCTTCTGCTTGAAACTCAGATGCTTGAGTAGCAACACCTAAATTAGCAAATTCATTGGTCATATTTTCATACGGATTAAAAGCTTCTTGCCTATTTGCTTTAGCAGCATCTAATGCTATTTTTTTATCTTGAACACTATCCTCCATCTCTTGCATTTGCGTTGCCATAGTGTTTCTCAAGCTAGTTCTTTCATCTTCTAAATTAGAACTTGCGTTTCCACTTTTACATCCCATATTGTTATACTTTTTTCATTATTTTATGAAGTGGATCCTCATCCACATACCAATCTTTCTTTTTAAAGGTTGATATTAAACTTTTATTATCACTAACTGTTATTATGTATTTTTTACCTGCGTTTTTTACCATAGATTCTACTAAGTCCATTAAATACATTAATGATTTTGCTCTAGTTATTTTACTACTTTTTTTATCAGACACAATCCAATCAAACCATACAACATTAGAATTGCTCCAATACAAGAATCCAGCTATTATTGGTTCTTTACCACTTTGTACCATTACCCCACCTTTACCATTATCTGGTAGCATATCACGAGACACTGGGTCCCAACCCCAATCTTTCCACCACTCTACTAGAGTATCGTAATCTTCTTCTATAAGATTTCTTGCATTTAATTCCATTTAATTTAATTTAATATGACGACATAGAATAACTACTAGCTGCAGCCCAAAGTTCCTTAGGTCCACCTAATTGTGTTGTATTGTCTGTTTCTATTTTAACTGTGGCAAAATAACCTTTTATACCACTCATTTGAGCTCCGTATATTATTTCACCAGCCATAGGTGTTGAATTATTACGTAGGTTAGCTACGTATCTATTTTCTTTTCTATCAAATCCAGCTCTTAATGTATACCCAGTGTTAGCGTCAACGTATGAACCTTCATCATAACTTTTTATTGACAATGTATCATCGTCGTTTTGAACATAAGTAGATGTGCCATCTGGATTAGGATCTTGACCTGTAAAACCAGAGTTATAAGATACGACTTTCCAACCATTGCTACCTTCGTAAGAAATAGTATTGAAATTTTTCATAGCGTCCGGTTGTACATTAAAAACAAATGTTATATTTGATGGTTTTCTCGTGCCATAAAACAAACCTCTTGTGTCGTTAGGTGTTGGCGCATTAGAGTAGTATTGTTGATAAAGCTCTGTAGTATTAACAGTTGTTGAACCTCCAGTTGTATAATACTTATTTATCATACTAAACATCTGTGTAGGTTTATAAGTGAAAAAACTAACCCATCCATTTATTTCCTCATCAAAAGATAAGGTTTTATAAGATTCTAGTTCTTGACTTACTTGTGTTGGAGATTTTTGTAATGAAACTAAATAGCTTTTAGAATAAATATCCCATCCACCTTTAATTTTACCTTTATAAAAATAACTTATAAGTAAAGTGCCAGAACTTAAAGAGTTTGCAAAGTTTTGAGAATAATAAATTCTTGTAGTTGCAAAATCTGGATTTTCAACTAAAGTTATATAACCTGGTTGCGTAATTCCACCTATAATAATCTGCATGCCTGGAGTTATGTTTTGTCCAGAGGTTATAGTTGCTGTAAAAATATCTACAGAAGTTCCATTAGTTGCTCCACCCGCTTTGTAAGTCACGCTAATAGTTTTCTTTTCTCTTTTATTAGGTATTTCTGCTAGTCTATCTCTAAAGTAATCACGCATACCATACATACTTATTTCAGTTAATCCATCATTAGATAACCTCATTATAGCATTACGGTTTCTATCAGAAAAATACTTCCTATAGTTATATATTGCAAAAGATTCTGGGTTTTTACTTATTCCGTATTCTCCTTTATAAGGTACAAATTGTCCTATAACAGCTGCAGCCGCTTGAGTTTGTGTACCGCTTTCAGTTGTGTATATAGTATCTTTATCTATCAAAGCTCTATGTATCTTGTTTTCTTGAAAAATAATTAAGTTAGTATCCTCTGAGTATGTTTTTTGTATACTGCCAAAAGAAATATCAATAGATTTAGTTATAGATTCACTAACGTTGAAAACATTTGTTTGATTTACTCCTGTTCTAGAATTATAAACACCAGAGTATATTAATGTGTTTATTCTATTTTGTTGTAATGGATACTGCTCATCTAAGTAAGCTCTTACACCTTGATCAGTAGACGTGTTATTATAGCCACCTCTTATTCTTGATTCTTCTATGTAGAAACATCTAGCTTTTGCATTGTCAGCACTACCTACATACAAACCTCCTGGTAAACCTAATCCTGGAAAAACACCAACATTACCACTAGTATAAGAAGAGTTTGACCTGAAAACAGGTTGAACTCTTTTTAACATGTATGAATTGTAAAAATCTACTTCTATTGTATATGCCATATTGTAATTTTTAACTTCTTGATATTGGAGCTACAGGTGTTGCGCTTCCTCCAGTGCCTATACTACTATTCAACTCGCTTACTAAACCGCTAGTTGAAGTTTCCCAAAATATTTCTAATCTTGAATTTAAAGGCTTAACTTCTAAAGTACTAAAAACATAATTTTTATCATAATCACCACCTATTATAAACGTACCATTAGAACTTAATTGAGCTACTGGTGGATTTGAAGCAGCGTTATATAACCCTTGAGAAGTTAGAGGTGTTATATCAGTTCCTCTTTCAGTTGTTAGAACACTAGCATCAATTAGTATTTGAATGTTCCCACTCCATTGAGATTGTCCAGTAACATAACCAGCTGAGGCCGACGTCCAAGGCGCTATAGTACAAATACCGTCACTTGGTAAATAACCATAACCACCATCTGTTATTATAACCCATGCAAAATTATTCGTTCCACTACCTGTTACTATAACTTGAGCTTTAGCTCCTTGTCCACTACCTCCAAATATAGGTCTATTGTAAACTGTAGTTCCAGCAGTTGTTGTTCCACCGTTTGCAGCGTCTATTTTACCTAGATCTATACCATTTACATTTACACTCTGTATACCTAAATCTTTTATTTTGGCTATACTATTAACTTGTATAAAGTTTCTACCTACAAAGAAATTAGCACTATAGTTTTCTGCCAACGTTCCATTATCACTCACGTCTGGATTAAAACCTACTCTAGGAAATAAAATATCATCACTTGTTCTAAACTGAGTTTGTTCTGGTTGAACCTCTTGTAAATCAGAAGATATTTTATTTATGTTATCAGATATTAATGGAGTATAATAACTTTCACTAGTTAAATATTGATTAGTACTAAGATCAGAATTATTTAAAGCTGCTAAAGGTCCAGTTCTATTAATATTAGGTAAGTATACATTATAGTATTCCTGCTCTGTTTGCTTAACAACAACTTTATAAGTGTACCAACCTAATTTATTTTCTTCTCCATAAAAGATTAAAGCTTGATTAGATCCAAAGTTAAGAGATTCATTAAAGTAAACAATGGTTCTAGCTACATTTATTTCCCTAACACTTCTAATAAAGGGACTACCGCCAGCATCAACTCCAGTGATTATATCCCCTACGCTTATATTTTCATTTACTTCAGCAGCAAAAGCAAAAGAAGTTAAACTAGCGTTTGGCGAAGATGATGTTGTTTCGCTGTACTCTCCACTTTTATATAAACCTGGATAACCTTCAGCATATTCACCTGTTTGAGTGGATGGTATAGAATCTCTAAATAGGACTTTCAAAGAATTACCAAACCATTTAGAAATGACTGGATCGCTAAACTCTTTGTAAGGACTATAAATAGTAGAACCATTAAATGTTGTGCTGTCTAAAGTGTATTGAGAAGCATCTAAAGATGATAATATAACATCAGACTGTCTACCGTATTTGTCAGCTAAAACAATACCAACTTGATAGGTTCTATTTTGTTTTAAGGTATGGTTAGGATATGATACCCTTGAATAATTTCTAATAGTAGAAGCTACTGACGTGGGACTTGTAGGAAATTTTTCACTAATATTAACGTTGTAATTTAAATTTTCAGGAGGCGTATGTTTATCTATAAAGTTTCCATAAACAACTCTATTACCAACAATAGATTGAGATAACGCTCTAACGGGAACCTTGTCAAAGACTCTAGTAGTTTCTTTCTCTGGAAGAGTTCTAAAAGGTTTTCTAGATTGATAGTTATAAGTGTACAAACTAGTAGAATTACCAGTTATAGAACTATCTGTTACTGGTATAGTTTCTACAACCTGTATAGCTAAACCATTAGATTCTTTATATAAAATATCTATTTCTAAAACATTAAGTTTAGAAGCTAATTGATTTACAGCATATGGAGTTTCAATATTTAAAAATATGTTATTAACTTTATTTTCAAAAAACTTTACAATTGTACTTGCTCCAGCAGATTCTTCTTGAGGTAAATAAACCTTTTGGTTTTCTCTTGAAGGCGAGTCAAAGAAGTAACCATCTTGTTTGGGAATGAAAGCCGGCTGTGTAAAAGGTGATATAACAGAATATTCTCCATCTTCAAATTTAAATCTATAAGCAAATCTAACAAATTTCTCTCTTAAATATTCAGCGTCACCAGGCCAATTGTTTTTATAATAACCATTTAATGATGAAAATTGAATTAAATTATTGTCTCCAGCTACAAGTTCAGCTGGAAGAGCTTGGTTCAATTGAATTACAACTTTTGCGTTTCCTGGCGTGTATAAAACACTTGTCACTAAAAACTGACCAGTAGTACTGTTACTTCCTTCTAAAATACCTGGACAAGTTACTCTCATGCCTACTTCTGGTACCTGACCGTTTATATTTACTACAACTATATTAACACCGCCGGTTGTTTGCTCATAGATACCAGTACAACTTGGAGGCAACCAAACATTAGATGCGTCTTGACCTGAAGGATATATAAATGTTACACTACCACTTAAATTACCAGTTGCTAAAGTTCTATCTATAGTAAATTCAGCCGAAGCATCGTCAATTGTGTTGATATAGCAATTAAATTCTTCGTCGGAAGATGGTCTTTGAGATATATTTGTATACTTAAATAGCATGCCGGTGTCTAACTTTGCTATATCTGTAGCTGAAACAACATATGGTCCAACCCCAGTACCACTAACTATATCTACTGTTACTGTACTATATAAATCTGGAGCAACGTATGGATAATACTTAGCGACAGATATTTGTTCTTCTGTAGTATAATGAGTACTACTAGCTATTGCTTTCGTTATGTTTATTTTTCTTGGTTGATTTCTGTTGTCTGTCCAAAACAATAAATCTTCTACTAAATCAATGCCATATACAGGGTGAGTTTTAGAAAAGTTCAAAAACCTACCTTGTACTAATATCTTATATTTATCCACAGCGTCAACAGCTTTGTTGTCAAACATTAGTATATAACAAGAAGCTCCATACGGTGCAGGATAATCTAGTTCATTATCAGAAACATCTATATAGTTTGTTGCAATAAAAAAAACCCTATCTTTTGATTCGTCTGTAGTGTAACCTATAATTTCTAAATTAGGTATACTGTTTAAACCCCAGTTGGTTATTATATTATTACCTAATATATTTTCTAAAGCTCCAACATCTTCGCCTTCTGATCTGCTTATTTGTACGTTCTCTGCGTTTCTATACTCCCCTTTAGACAACAACCTATCGTCTAGGTCTTTATTCATCTTTGATTTAACAAAGGTATTTCTAATTTCTGCCATACTTAAAATTTAAGCCATTTAGATTTACCTCTAAANACTTGAACTATTTCATCTAGTTTTAAGTTAGATAATCTTATTTTAGCATTTCTTAATTTAGCGGATCTATCTCGCTTATATCTTTGAACNATGTACTCTTGGACGTTAGCTCTAGTTGACAGTATAGAATAATTAATATGAGCATATAATGCGTCCTCGGCCATCTTAGGCACCTTAGAATCCATGTCATAAGCTAAACCGTCTGATATATATTCAATAACTACTAACTGATTAGCTAATTCACTAGAAAAGCTAAATTGACCTGTTCTTTCATTGATTTGAAAAAACCCATTTTGCTGAGAATACTGAGGGTCTAGTCCATATCTTTGACCATATGCTAATTTCCACCAAGCCCAGTCATACACATTAGTATTTTCCCTGTCTATTTCACCTGTGATATTTCTAATATTTTCCTTATTCCAACGTTCGTTAGTCTTTGACTGAGCAGCTTGATTATTTTCACCATAGCTATTTTGAGTTGGAACACCTGAAGCATCTTGTATAGGTAGTTCAGTTGGTGATGTGGTTAAATTGTTAACTGGATATATAATTCTTTGAACACCACTTTCGTCTATATAAGAGCATCTAACATAGTTAACATAATCTTGTGGTATTGGCACAGACAAGCTAGGAGGTATAGTTAATTCTTGAGATTTAATAGATTTAAGAGTATCATACGAAAACTCTTGCAATCCTCTTTTTGCGTGAAATACAATATCAGATCTTTTACATCTAGGTATTAATTTATCCATACCTACATAAGCAACCATGAAGTTGTTTACTACATCGGTTAAACTTATATATTCATAGCTTCCATAGTTGTTATCTATAGCAGGTTGTTTTAGTTGAATGTAAACACTTCCAGTATAACTAGCTGGTGGATTCGTTCCTGTCCCACTACCAAATCTTAATGTAATAATGTTGTTTACAGAATCAGACACATAAGACCAAGACTCATCTTGAGCTACGTTATTTATGTATATAGTATAATTAGAAGCTGAAGCTATTTGAACTCCAGAAGAATCATAAGCACTTATTACACTTTCATTGAATGTACAAACAAGGGTTGGATTAACAGTTGTGCTACCCGTTAAGTCATTGAATGCTTGTTGTCCAGAATAATATTGTGCATTTGTTTCAGTAATCAGTCCCATATTGTGTTATCTTTTAGTATTAGCTTCATTTGCAGCAGACAATTGTGACGCTGACTGTACTATTTGAGGATCTCTTATTATAACTCCTGCGTATTTTAATATTTCTATTATAACTTCTGTTTGTTGGCTATCGCTTAGTTCAAAATTAGTAGAATACATTGTACCTTGTAATAGATCTGATGCTTGCAAAGTTATTACAAGTGCTTGTGTTAAGCCACCTCCAGAAAAAGTTATCGTATCTCCAACGCTGTAACCATAACCAACATCATTTGCTGATACAGCCGCAGCTGTAACATTACCTGATACATCTATAGTTATAGTTATTTTACCATCTGTACCACCTCCACTAGATATAGCTGGTTCGTATGTATAGACACCACCAACCCCTGCCCCAGTTCCAGGAGTAGTAACAGAACTCATTAGACTACTACTAGCCACTAAACTAGATGCTATGGTTGGATCATATATAAATTGTCCTAAACTACCTGTTGTATAACCCCATCTAGGATCTTTAGGTTTTCTTATATAATTGAAAATGACATCTTTTAAAGTATAACCACTTGTTGAAGGTGGAAAAACTTTAAGTTTATCTTGTTTATATGTAGCTATAGGAAAATTAAACGAAGGTTTAGTTAGTGGGGATAAAGTTTGTTGAGTATAGTCTCTAGCGCTTACTATTTCTAACTCTGGAGAGTTTAAGCCTTTTTCATAGTTTGCAGAGCCAAATCTGTGTAGATCTGTTGGCTGTGTGTACACATTACCAACCTGCGCGGAAGAGTATTCTGTTTTTTGAAATACTTGAAATTCTTCTTTTATGTGATCCATACGAGAAGCAAACTCTACATCTGTTTTAGGCATACGTATATATTGGTTATAGTCCTCAAAGAACTTTTCAAATATCTCTAACTGAACTTGAGTAGCTAATTGATTAAACTCATAAGGAGTTAAGTAGCCACGCTGTTCTTTATTTAGGATACTAAGTACTGTAGTATATACCGTGTTTACGTTTATTGCCATTTTAATATTTTTATAAATAAAAAAGGCGGCCGCATAGCCGCCTTATATATAATCACTTGTTATTAA